>Ga0209717_1000840_pt1 | contig 35886 bp, 32 predicted proteins | sample AD_UKC048_MetaG_FD_184418 | JGI IMG/M metagenome (GOLD analysis project Ga0209717, IMG submission 184418) | Active sludge microbial communities of municipal wastewater-treating anaerobic digesters from USA - AD_UKC048_MetaG (SPAdes) (version 2) | ecosystem: Engineered > Bioreactor > Anaerobic >...
TTATTAATACCTCCTTATTATTTTTTTTTAGCGAATTAATTTTATCAGGTATTTTAAATAAGTGCATTATTTTTTTGCAAAAAAATTGATTAAGGTGATTAACCACCCCAATCAATATTATAGAACCTTTCTTTTTTTGTTGTATAATATAAAAAAAATACAAGGAGGAACAAAATGAAACAGATAGAGATTACAGTTAGATTGGCTGAAAAAGTTGAAGATGCTATTAGTAAATTGGAAAACAAAGGATTTAAAAAAATACGAGAAAGTGATATTGATGATATATACTTATCAAATTTAAATATTGAAATTAAAAAAGAAAATATACAAGAATTCTTAAAACATTCAGTATTATTGAGAAATTTAAAATTGGATGGAAAAGAGATAAAAAAGATTACTTATAAGAATAAAGAATTGGATAATAATGGAGATGTTATTTCTGAACAAAAAGTAAATTTGAATTGTGATGACTTGAAAAATGCAGAGAGTTTATTTAATTGTTTAGGTTTTTACAATCTTATAGAAGTAAAATATCATGTAATTGTATATGAAAAAAATGGAAATGAATTTGCTTTTCAAATAGTCGAAAATCTAGGAACTTTAATCGAATATGAAAGTGTTAATGACTTCGAAGGAAAATCGATTATAGAGATAAATGAGGCAAAAAATGAAATGTTGGCATATATTAAAGAGTGCAATATTAATATTACCGAGGAATACGATGTGAAAAAAGCGGTTGAATTAATAGAGAAAAAGAACAACTTATAAGAAAATTACATGTTTAGGTTAAAATTTTACCAATAGCTGATGCTTATAGTCATTGTGCGTATGAAATAAAGAAAAAAATAGTAAAATATCATAAAATATAGTTGAAGTAAACCCGAATTTTGGCTTGAAAGTTTAGCAATTTGGGTTTGTTTTTATATTGCATTTTTGAGTTAAATTCTAAAAATTATAGACTTTTTGTAAGAAATGAAATAAAATAAATAGAAATGAAATGTAACAAAATGAATAGAAATGATATATGCGAAATTCAAGAAAGACAAATGAAAAAAATGAAAAAGAAGGAACCAAAAGTAAACAAAAGGAAACAATTAAAATCAAGTATAATTATTCGTAAAAAAACTATAAAAAACTATATAATTAACTATAAATAATAACAGGAGAAAAAATGGAAGAATTACTAAAAAGTTGCACAATATGTCCTCATGATTGCAAAATAAATAGATTAGAAGGCAAAACTGGAAGATGCAGATGTGATGATAAGATTAAAATCGCATTAGCATCATTGCATTTTTATGAAGAACCGTGTATTAGTGCAGAAAATGGTTCGGGAACTATATTTTTTTCGAATTGTAATATGAATTGTATTTATTGTCAGAATTACGAAATAAGTCAACAATCAAAAGGAAAAGAGATAACAGTTGCACATTTAGCGGAAATTCTAATTAATCAGCAAAAAAAAGGAGCAAATAATATTAATTTAGTTACTCCAACAATGTATGTTCCGCAAATAATTAGAGCAATAGAAATTGCAAAATTAAATGGATTAAAAATTCCAGTAATTTATAATTCAAATGGATATGAAAAAGTTGAAACAATTAAAATGTTAAAAGGTTATATAGATGTATATTTGCCAGATTTAAAATATTTTTCTAATCAACTGGCAAAAAAATATTCGAATGTGGACAATTATTTTGAAACAGCAACTTTAGCAATTAAAGAAATGTATAATCAGGTTGGTAAGCCAGAGTTTGATGAAAATGGAATTATAAAAAAAGGTGTAATAATAAGACATATGATTTTACCAAATTATATGCAAAATACAAAAAATGTATTAAAATGGATTAAAGAAAATATGCCTGTGGATGTGTATGTAAGCATAATGGCACAATATTTCCCCACATATAAAGCAAAAGAAGATAGTGTATTAAATAGAAAAATATCTAGCAAAGAATATAAAGATATAGAAAAATATTTATTCACACTTGAGTTAGAAAATGGTTATATGCAAGAATTAGGAGAACATGAAGAAGAATATGTTCCAAACTTTGATTTGAGTGAGTAAGTAAAAAACTGGAGGTAAAAAATGGCAGATGTAAGATGGACAGATGAGCAATCACAAGCAATAGAAACAAAAGGTTCTAATATTTTGGTAGCAGCAGCAGCAGGAAGCGGAAAAACTGCTGTTTTAGTTGAGAGAATTATCAGTAAAGTAATTAATGATAAAGTTGATATTGATAGAATACTAGTTGTTACATTTACTAATGCAGCTGCAAGCGAAATGAGAGAAAGAATGCTTGAGGCAATATACCAAAAAATTGAAGAAAATCCGGAAGATAAAAATCTTCAAAAACAAATAATTCTATTAAATAAAGCAAGTATATGTACAATAGATTCATTTTGCAAGGATGTTGTAAAAAATAATTTTTTTGAAATTAATACATCTGCTAATTGCAGAGTAGGAGATAATTCGGAAATCAATTTGTTAAAACAAGAAGTCATTGATGATTTATTTGAAGAAAAATATAAAAAAAATGACAGTGGATTTATTAAATTAATTAATACATATACAGGTTATCAAAAAGATGATAATTTTAAAGATTTAATATTAAAAATTTATGGATTTATACAAGCAAATCCAAATCCTAATTTCTGGTTAGAAGAAAAAGTGGAGATGTTTAATTTAAAAGATGAAAATTTTGATTTTGCACAAACACCATGGGGAAAGATTATTATTCAGGAAATTGTAGATAATGCATATGATTCAATGATAAAATTACAATATATAAATAAAAAATTGGGAATGTTTGATGAATTGGTAAAATACAAAAATGTAATTATGCAAGATATCGTTTTATTGGATAGTATAATTAATAATTCGAATAGTTGGGATAAGATTTACAATATATTTAACCAAGAAGGTACAGTTTGGGCAAAATGGCCAGGACTTAGAAAAATTGATAATGAAGTTAAAGATGAAGCAAAAGAAATAAGAGATATAACAAAAAAGAAAATTGATGAACTCAGAAAAAAATATCTAATTTTTACATCTGCACAAATAAGAGAAGACATTTATGAAATGCACGAAATTTTATTTGAAATAAAAAATCTTATTATAGAATTTTCTGATAAATTCTCGGCCAGAAAAAGAGAAAAAAATATAATGGATTTTAATGATATGGAACATTTTGCATTAGATATTTTAGTTGATTTTAAAGATGGTAAACCGGTTCCAACAGAAGTTGCAAAAGCTTATCAAGAAAAATTTGATGAAATAGCTATAGATGAATATCAGGATAGCAACCTTGTTCAAGAAACAATTTTAAATAGTGTTTCAAAAGGAAATAATACTTTTATGGTTGGTGATGTTAAACAAAGTATTTATCAATTTAGACAAGCAAGACCAAAATTGTTCCTAGAAAAATACGAAATGTATGATGCAATTAGTAAGGAAAAAAACGATTCAATTACTGATTCTAAAGGAACAAAAATTCAGCTTTTTAAGAATTTTAGAAGTAGAAAAAACGTTTTGGATGTAACAAATATAATATTTGAAAATATAATGACACAAGCATTAGGAAGCATTGATTATGATGAATCTGAATTCTTAAATTTAGGAGCACATTTTAACGAACCAAACGAAAAACTTGATATTGCAGGTATCGCTGAATTTTTTATAATAGATGAAAAAGATACAGAAGAGAAAAAGCAAAAAGCAAGGGACAGATTAAGAATTGATACTGAGCAGGAATTGGAAAACAACAAAAAATTAGACACTGAGCAGGAATTGGAAAACAACAAAAAATTAGACACTGAGAATGAAAAAGAAAACACAAAAATTTCAGAGCAAGAAATAGAAATTGAAAAAAATTCAGAACAAGAAATCAAATATACAAAAAATTCACAAAAAGATAATGAATATGACCAACAAATTTATAATCTTGAATCAAGTGCTTCTCAAACAGATGGCAGTTATTTGGAAGATATTCAGGTAAGAGAATTTGAGATGCATGATACAGAAAATACGGAAGTAAATGAAGAGGATATTAAAAAAACTGTTTTAGAAGCAAAATTTGTTTCTAAAAAAATCAAAGAATTAATAGAGAGTGACTATAATGTATGGGATAAAAAAGAAAAAAAATACAGAAAAGTAACATATAAAGATATAGTAATTCTACTTCGTGCAACATCAATTCCAGCTCCTATTTTTGAAGAGGAACTCTCTAATTTGGAGATTCCTGTATATAGTGATGCTTCATCAAAATATTTGTATTCATATGAAATTCAAATAATTATGAGCGTATTAAAAATAATAGATAATCCTGTACAAGATATTCCCTTAATAGCAGTTATGAGATCAAGTATAGGTGGATTTACAGATAATGAATTACTAGAAATAAGATTGACTGACTCAGGAGCTAGTTTTTATCAAGCTTTAAATAAGTATACACCAGAAAATTATTTAAAACAAAAAGTAAGTAATTTTTTAAATATGTTAACTATATGGCAAGAACAGGAAAAATACTTATCGCTTGATGAATTGATTTGGCAAATATATCAAGATACCGGGTTTTACAATTATGTTGCATTATTAAAAAATGGAGCATTAAGACAAGCAAATTTAAAAATGCTATTTGAAAGAGCAAAACAATATGAAAATGGTATTTTTAAAGGATTATTTAATTTCATAAATTTTATTAATAAAATACAATCAGGAAGCGGAGATTTATCAACTGCTAAAATTATTGGCGAGTCAGAAAATGTTGTTAGAATTATGAGTATACACAAAAGTAAAGGGCTAGAATTTCCGGTTGTTTATTTATGTGGAACTGGTAAAAAATTTAATATGAAAGATTTAAATGAGAGAATAATTTTACATCAAGACCTTGGGTTTGGACCTAATTATATAAATGAAGAGTTAAGAATTGAATATACAACTCTTGCAAAAGAAGCAATAAAACTACAAACTAGAAATGAAATAATATCTGAAGAAATGAGAGTACTATATGTTGCTTTAACAAGAGCTAAGGAAAAATTGTTTATTACTGGTGTTCTTAAAGATGTAGAAAAAAATATATATGAAAAAGAGAAATTATTAGATACATATAATAGTGTTTCAAATACTAAAATAGGTGTAAATGATAAAATACTTAAAAAATATATAACATATCTTGATTGGATTTTATTAGTTTATTTACAAGATGAAAATCTTAAAAAAAACATGTCTTTGCATACTCTTGCTAAAAATGAGATATTAGAAGATATTAAAATCTCAATAACAGAGGAAATTCATGATTTTGAGTCTAAAATTAATTCGGAAATAGAAAAAATAAACGAAGATCAAATTAACGAAATAAAAAACAATTTGGAATGGAAATATAAATTTAATATATCTTCTAAGATTCCTTTAAAGACATCTGTTACAAAAATTAAACAAATGATGGAACAAGAAAAATTTAAAGTAAATATATTAGAACAAGAAAAATATAAAGCAAATATATTAGAACAAGAAAAATTTAAAACAAATATTCTAGAACAAGAAAAGATTAAAGTAAATAATCTAGAACATGATAAACATGATATTAATAATATCAAGCAGGAAGAATTAGGTTTATATAATAGATATGAAAAGGAAGAATCAAATTTAGCTGAAACCTTAGAGGAAAAAAAATCAGCAAAAATTCTTTTTGAAAAGCCTAAATTTTTGTCAGAGGAAAAAGTTTTAACACCTGTTAAAAAAGGTACTATAATTCATATGTGTTTTCAAAAATTAAATCATGAAAAAGAATATTCAGAGGAAGATATTAAAAAATTTGTTGATGATCTTGTTGAAAAAAATCTAATTACATATCAAGAATCAAAAGTAATTGATATTGATAATCTATATAATTATACAAAATCTGATTTGTGGCAACAATTAAAAAAGGCTAAAAAAGTTTATAAAGAACAACCATTTTATTTAAATATAAATTCAAACGAAATCTATAAAGATGGAAATGGCGAAACTATATTAATTAATGGTGTTATAGATTTATTCTTCATAAATGAAAATAATGAATATATATTAGTTGATTATAAAACAGATAATATAGAAAATGAAAAAGATTTAACAGAAAAATATGAATTACAATTAGAAATTTACAAAAGAGCACTTGAACTTGGATTAAATAAAAAAATATTTAAAACATTTATTTATTCCGTTAAAAATAATAAGCTTATAAATATATTATAAATTTGCATAGAAACTTAAAAATATTATTTAGTCTTATAGAAACTTAAAAATATTATTTAGTCTTATAGAATCTTATAAATTTTTACATAATCTTATAAAATCTTATAAAAAATTTTATTTAAAGGAGTACCATATTAATGGTACTCCTTTAATTAGGCTTCCAAATTTGCTAAATCGAGGATAATAATCTGATTTTTATATATTATATTAAAACCGTAACTATATAATATAGGCATAAGTGCCCATAAATCAGAGTTTTTACCAGTAATAATATAATATTTTCCTATGAGATATTCTTTAAACCGAGTGTAGTCAAAAGGCATTGGAAGGTCCTCCTTTCTTAAATACGATACTAAACATTATATGTATGAGTTGAAAAAAAGTAAACTAAAACTCATCGTAAAATTATTACAAAAAACGACAAAATGAAGTTAAAAACATAAATTGGTTTAACTAAAATGTATTTACTTGGACTAAAAATTATGATATAACATATTTAATTAAATAATAATATGAGTGTAATAAAATTTTAAAAAATATTGAGGGGAATCAATCTATAAAAACTTCTATTAGATTGAGTATACAAGGTGAAAAATGAGAATAGATAAATTTTTAAAAGTATCCAGAGTTATAAAAAGAAGAACTATTGCAAATCAAGCAGCTGATAATGGAAGAATTAGTATTAATGGTAAGGTAGTCAAACCAAGCTATGAAGTTAAAATGGGAGATATTGTGGAAATAAAATTCGGAGATAAAGTATCAAAATTTAAAATAATTAACATACCTAAAGTACAAGTAAAGAATATGGAAGAAATGATAGAAATTTTATAATATAATGTTAAGTTAATAAATTTAAGGAGGCTTTTATGGTAGAAAATTATGATGTGATTGTTGTAGGAATGGGTCCAAGCTCTGTATTTATGGCATATGAATTAATTCAATTAGGAAAAGCAAAAAAAATATTATTAATTGATCAAGGAAAAAAAGTTGAGGAAAGAAAGTGCCCGATTGAGGAATTAGGTAAATGTGTAAAATGTAAACCGTTTTGTCATATTACTTCTGGTTTTTCAGGAGCAGGTGCATTTTCAGATGGCAAATTAACATTGTATAATAAAGAAGACGAAGATTTTTTTGTTGGGGGAGAATTGCATCATTATATTGGTGTTGAACAAACAAAAAAATTAGTGGACTATACAGACAGTGTTTATTTGAAATTCGGAGCAGACACTAGAATAGAAGGTATAGAATATAAGGATGAAATAAAAGAAATATCTGTGAAAGCAAACAAGCAAGGTATAACTTTAATAGATCTCCCAATAAGACATTTAGGAACAGAAAAAGCACAGGAGATTTATAAAAAAATCGAAGATTATATACAAGAAAATAATATAGAAATGATTTTTGAAGCTACTGTTGAAGATTTAATAATAGAAAACAGTAAAATAAAAGGTGCAATATATAAAAAAAATAATGAAAAGTCTGAAAGCTATGAGGTTTATTCTGATAAAGTTGTTTTGGCTGTTGGAAGAAAAGGCGCAAATTGGCTTGTGGAAATTTGTAATAAACATAAAATAAAAACGAGCTCAGGTGTTGTAGATATAGGAATTAGATATGAACTTCCAGATAAAGTTATGAAAAATATTAATAAATTTATGTATGAAGGTAAATTCATTGGAACACCATTTCCATTTAAAGATAAGGTTAGAACATTTTGTCAAAATCCTAGTGGATTCGTATCTTCAGAGGTATATGATAATAATATGAATCTAGTAAATGGTCATTCTTACAAAGATAAAAAAAGTTCTAACACTAATTTAGCAATATTAGTTTCTCATGCATTTACATATCCATTTAATAAACCAATTGATTATGGAAGAAATGTTGCAAAAAATTTGAATGAATTAGGTAATGGAAATGTTTTAGTTCAAAGATTAGGAGATATTTATAGAGGAAAAAGAACATGGCAACAGGAATTAGATGAAAATTCTGTTGTTCCAACATTAAAATCTGCTGTTCCAGGAGATATTACATATGCAATTGGATATAGAACAATGACAGATATTTTACAATTTATTAGAGATATGGATAAAGTAATAGAGGGATTTGCAAATCCAGATAATTTATTATATGGACCAGAAATTAAGTTTTATAGTAATAAAGTAACTATAAATGAGAATTTCGAAACAAGTATCCAAGGCTTATATTCTATTGGAGATGGCGGAGGAATGACAAGAGGTTTGATGATGGCATCAGCTTCAGGTGTTCAAATGGCAAGAATATTATCAAAAGAAATTTAAAAAGCTTATAAAATATAATATATAAAAGGAAAAAATATGGAAGAGTTTGTACATTTACACGTTCACAGTGAATATAGTTTACTAGATGGAGCTAACAGAATAAAAGATTTGCCTAAAATTGCAAAAGAATTAGGAATGAAGGCAATTGCATTAACAGACCATGGGGTTATGTTTGGAGCAATTGACTTTTATAAAGCGTGCAAATCCAATGATATTAAACCAATAATTGGATGTGAAATGTATGTCGCACCAAGGAGTAGGTTAGATAAAGAACCAAATATAGATAATAAAAATAATCATTTAATATTACTTGCTAAAAATGAAAAAGGATACAAAAATCTTTTGAAATTAGTTTCTTTAAGTTTTGTAGAAGGTTATTATTATAAACCTAGAATTGATAAAGAAATCTTAGAATTATACAGTGAAGGATTGATATGCTGCAGTGCTTGTATTGCAGGAGAAATAAGCCAAGAAATTCTTCAGGGAAATATTGAAAATGCAGAAAAAAAAGCATTATGGTATAAAAGTATATTTGGAGAAGATTATTATTTTGAAATACAACATAATGGGTTAAAAGAACAAGTACTAATTAATCAGAAATTGATTGAATTATCAAAAAAATTAAACATTCCACTTGTTGCAACAAATGATGCGCATTACACAAAAAAAGAAGATGCTCAAAATCATGAAATTTTATTGTGTATACAAACAGGGAAAAAAATCACAGAAGAAGATAGAATGAAGTTTCCTACAGACGAGTTTTATATAAAAAGTCCAAAAGAAATGAAAGATTATTTTATAAATGTGCCAGAAGCAATAAATAATACATATGAAATCGCAGAAAAGTGTAATTTGGAATTTGAATTCGGAAATACTGTTCTGCCTAATTATGATGTTCCAAGCGAATTTGAAACACATTATGATTATATAGAAAAACTATGTTATGAAGGATTAATAAAAAAATATTGTTTGCCGAAAAATCAGGATATAAATACAATCCATAATTCAAGCGATAAATCTATTAGTATAAATGAAACAAATCAAGAATATAAACCAAATATATCTGTTACAGAAGTAACACCTAAAAATATAATCCAACCAGAAATGAATTATTTAGATGATTTACCAGAGGAAATAAAAAAACGTGCAGAATATGAGTTATCAGTTATCAAAAAAATGGAGTATGTGGATTATTTCCTTATAGTATGGGATTATATTAATTGGGCAAAATCTCAGAATATACCAGTTGGACCAGGAAGAGGATCAGGAGCTGGTTCTATTGTTGCGTATTCATTAGGAATAACAGATATAGATCCTATGAAATTTAATTTGCTTTTCGAAAGATTTTTAAATCCAGAAAGAATCAGTATGCCAGATTTTGATATTGATTTTTGTTATGAAAGAAGACAAGAAGTATTAAATTATGTAGCAGAAAAATATGGAGCTGATCATGTTTCTCAAATTATTACATTTGGAACAATGTCGGCAAGAATGGTTATTAGAGATGTTGGAAGAGCTTTGGATGTGCCATATAGTGATACAGATCGATTAGCTAAAATGATTCCGAATGAATTACATATAACAATAAAAAAAGCCATAGAACAAAATAAAGAATTAGGTGATTTATACGAAAATGATTTTCAGGTAAAAAAATTATTGGATATTGCTAGCTTCTTAGAAGGAATGCCAAGACAGGCTTCAACTCATGCCTGTGGTGTAGTTATAACAAAAGAACCTGTTGATAATTATGTACCACTTTATGTAAAAGAAAACAATATTTCTACACAATATGTTATGACAACATTAGAAGAATTAGGCTTGATAAAAATGGATTTTTTAGGACTAAGAACATTAACAGTTATACAAGATACAATAGAATTAGTTAAAAAAAATAGAGAAATAGAAATAGAATTTGATCATGATATGAATGACAAAAATGTATATAAATTATGGCAAGAAGGAGATAGTGTAGGGATTTTTCAGTTTGAAAGTCAGGGAATGACAAATTTCATGAAAGAATTAAAACCTGACTGTCTAGAAGATATTATAGCAGGAGTTTCATTATACAGGCCAGGTCCAATGGATCAAATACCAAGATATATAAAAAATAAAAAAGACCCGAAAAATGCTGTTTACACTCATGAATCTTTAAAACCAATATTAGAAGTTACATATGGATGTATGGTATATCAAGAACAAGTAATGCAAATAGTAAGAGATTTAGCAGGCTATTCACTAGGAAGAGCAGATTTAGTAAGACGTGCAATGGGTAAGAAAAAATTAGATGTTATGGAAAAAGAGCGTGAGTATTTTATTTATGGTCAAAAGGATGAAAATGAAAATATTATAATCCAAGGTTGTTTGAGAAATGGAATAGACGAAAAATCGGCAAATAAGATATTTGATGAAATGGCAGAGTTTGCAAAATATGCATTTAACAAATCACATGCTGCAGCATATGCTGTGATATCATATAGAACAGCATTTTTAAAAACATATTATCCGTCTGAGTTTATGGCAGCAACATTAAATAGTTTTCTTGGAAATCTAGAAAAAGTGCCAGATTATATAGAAGATTGTAAAAGAAAAAATATTGAAATACTTAAGCCAAATATAAATAAGAGTTTTACGAAATTTACAGTTGATAATGGAAAAATTAGATTTGGATTAGGTAGTATAAAAAATGTAGGAACAGCCGTTATGGAGACAATTATTGAAAATAGAGAAAAAAATGGCCCATTTGAAAGTTTTTCTGATTTTTGTGAAAGAGTACAAAATGATTCTGTAAATAAAAAATGTGTTGAAAGCTTAATAAAGGCAGGTGCTTTTGATGGATTTAATCAAACTAGAAGTACTCTTATGGCTTCTTTCGAAAATGTAATTGATACCATATCTGATAGTTGCAGAAAAAATATTAAAGGTCAAGTTAGTATGTTTGATCTTGGTGATGATTCCCAAGATGATCAATTAGAAAAAATAAAATATAATTATACAACTTTAAAAGAATACTCAGACAAGGAATTATTATCTATGGAAAAAGAAATGCTTGGATTGTATATTTCTGGACATCCATTAGAAGAAATAAGAGAAAAGCTTTCTCTTAAAGCTACAATTAATGCAAGCAGTATGAAAAAAATAGATGAGCAAGAAGAAAATATTTTACTTCAATATAGAGATGGTCAAATAGTAAAATATGCTGGAATAATTACTAGTATAAAAAAGAAATATACAAAAACAGGAAAATTAATGGTTTTCTTAACAGTTGAAGATTTATATGGACAATGCGAAATTATTCTATTTGAGAATTGTTATCAAAATTGTTCTGAAATTTTAGTTGAAGATAATATAATATTAGTAGAAGGAAGACTTAGTATTAGAGAAGATGAAGAAACTAAAATAGTTGCAAGTAAAATAACAAAATTTGATGAAGACAATAAGAGTTTGGGTAATAGTTCTTCAAATATAAATTATTATTGTGAAAAGACCATATGTAATAATGGAATAGATTCAAATATAAATTCAGATAATTATAGTACTGCCAAAAGCTTAAGTTTAGGTGTTTATACAGAAAATGTTAGTGAAAGCATTATTTCAAACTCAAAGTTTTATACAGAAAAGGTTTTAGAAATTAATGTAACTAATTTGTTGGAAACACAAAAAGAAAGATTAAGAGCAGCGATAAGGTTTTATGCAGCCAAGGAGAATGCTATTAAAATAAGAATAATTAATGGTAATAGAATTGATATGGCATGTGGTATTGCAATATCAAAAGAAATTCTAAGTAAAATACAACAGATAACAGGAGTCGAAAATGCATATATAACCGATATACAAAATAATGGTTTAAAATAGATATGTAACAAGCAAATTGAAAATGTATATATAACTGACACACATAATATAAGTTTTAAATAGATATTTCACAAGTAAATTGAAAATGTATATATAACTAATATACATAATAACTTGAAATTAACATAAAAATATGTTATAATATTATTATGTTAAAAAAAGGGGGATGTTAAATAATGAAAAAAAATAATTTAAATTTAATAAAAAAATTGAGTATTATCCTAATGTTTATTGGAATAGTTTTTATTATAAAAGATATAAAAATAGTAGAGGCATCTGAATTCCAATACGGATGGCCTATATCAGGAAATAATGCAAAAGAAACATATATTGAGTACAATTATTATGGATCAAATCTAACAGGACCTTCAGAAGATGGTAAATATGGAAGAGAGTATATAGTAGATAACAATAAATGGCCAAGTGAAATTAAATATTATGCAAAAAATGAATCACATTATGGATCAGATATAGTAGGTTTAAATGGTCAAACATATCAAATAATATCTATTGTTGAAGGAGAAGTAATAGCAACAAGTGGTGATAGAATAATTAATCCAAGTGTTAATTATATAGAAAGAAATCAAAGACGTACTACAGCAGGTTTAAATGATGCTGGTGGGTACGGAAACTATGTAATTATACAAGAAAATTCAACTGGAAGATGTTTTTTATATGCTCATTTAAAAGGTGGAACAATAACTGTAAAAAAAGGTGATAAAGTATCTTATGGAACTAATATTGCTTTAATGGGAAGTAGCGGAGATTCCGGACATCCTCATTTACATTTTGAAATAAGAACAAGTAAATTATCAACAATTGCGGAAAATTATAATGGTAGACATTATTTACTTTCTACAACAGAAAGAACAACAATGGATCCAGCAATGTTTATAGGTAAAAGTATTTACAGAGGTTTTCAAGATTTAAAAAGCGTATCAATTAAATATGAAGAATGTAGGGAATATGTTAAATACTTATATAGAACAGCACTAAAAAGGGAAGCTTCTGAATTTGAGGCATCAATTTGGGCAGATGTTTATACAAAAAATAAAAGTATAGCTGAAATAACAAATGGAATTATCTTAAGTCAAGAAGCAAATTTCTTCAATTTAAATAATACAGAATTCTCTGCAAAATGTTATGAAATCGTATTAATGAGGGATATGTATAGTGTTGAAGAAATGCAAGGTCATATATATAGAATGGATTCTGGAATATGGAATAGATCAGATTATATTAATATGTTATGTAGTTCAGAGGAATTTGTTAAACATAGATTACCAAAGTTTTTAAATGAAAGTATTATAATTCCAGGTTTAGCAAGAAAAGAAAAACTTGTGAAAATTGGAGATTTGGATGGTAACGGATTATTAAATGCAATTGATGCAGTTATTTGCTTAAAGATTGCTGAAAAATCAGCTCAGGGAATAAAAATAGATGATTATATTTTGAAAATCGCTGATATAGATAAAAATGGTATAGTTAATAAAGATGATGCAATGATAATGTTAAAATATTATGCAGCAAGCAATCTAGGTTCAATTGATGACAGCGAAATTTCAATAGAAGAATTTGCATTAAACTTAAAAAATCAATCTAAAGGTGGTTTTACAAAAGCTCAAAACTAGAACAAATAGTTTTAAAAATTAATTACATAAAACAAATTTATGAAATAATTTATATTTATAATAAAATAAAAGCATTTTTAGAAATTATATAATATTTGTGTGGAAATTTAAAACAAGTAATTCTACACAAATATTATTTTTTTATTGACAAATACTATATAAATATGATAAAATACATATCTGTAAGCCGCCTGAGTCGGGTAAAAAAGAGCTAATTATTTAGCCACCTAGAATTTTATGCTTAGCGAGTATACATACAAAGGGAGGTGTACTTAAATGTACGCAATAATTGAAAGCTGTGGAAAACAATACAAAGTAACAAAAGGAGACGTAATTTTCTTTGAAAAACTAGAAGGAGAAGAAGGTAAAAAAATTACATTCGACAATATCGTTTTAGTATCAGATGATAAGAAAATAGAAGTTGGTGCTCCATATGTAAAAGGTGTTAAAGTTGAAGGAAAAGTAGTTTCTCATGGAAAAGGTAAAAAAATAATAGTTTACAAGTACAAAGCAAAGAAAAACTACAGAAGAACACAAGGGCATAGACAACCATATACTAAGGTTGAAATAACAAACATCAAAATGCCAACAACAAAAAAAGCAGAAGCTACAAAAACTGTAGAAGCTTAATTTAGATAAATAATGTAAATAAAAATAAAATTCATTATGAGAGGAGTGAAAAAACATGGCTCATAAAAAAGGTCAAGGTAGTGTTAAGAACGGTAGAGACAGTCAATCAAAACGTCTTGGATTAAAAAGAGCTGATGGTCAAGTTGTACCAGCAGGAAACATTTTAGTAAGACAAAGAGGAACAAAAATACATCCAGGAACTAATGTAGGAATCGGAAGCGATGACACATTATATGCAAAAGTTACAGGAACAGTTAAATTTGAAAGACTAGGAAGAGACAAGAAAAAAGTTAGTGTTTATCCAATAGAGGAAGCACAAGCATAAATTGTTTTAAACTAAAAGCAGGCCAAAAGCCTGCTTTTATAATTGTATTTAAAAATATTGCTAAAACAGTAGAAATAAAGTATAATTATAACTAAAGTTGAAGAAAAATGAAAATATAGATTATTACAATGCTCAACAATTTCAAGTATAATTATAACTAATGATGAAGAAAAATGCAAATACAGACACATCATATAAAGTAGAACATTACGTATAATTATAACTAATGTTGAAGAAAAATGATTTATTTAATTAAGTTTACATATAACAGAAATTTGTAAGATCATTATTGTTAAAAGTTAAGAATAATAAATAATTCGTAGGATAAAAGTCGAGGAGGTAACCATGGAAAAAAGTAAAAAAAGAATAGTTACAGGTGATAGACCAACAGGAAAATTACATATAGGACATTATTTTGGTTCATTAAAAAATAGAGTTAAATTACAAGATGAATATGAAAGTTTTATTTTGATTGCAGATGTTCAGGCATTAACAGATAACTTTGACAATCCTGAAAAAGTTAAGAAAAATGTTAGAGAAATTGTAATGGATAATTTATCTGTAGGAATTGATCCAAAAAAATCAACTATTTATTTACAATCAATGATACCAGAAGTTGCTGAGTTAACAGTTTATTATTCTAATCTTGTTACAATTGCGAGATTACAAAGAAATCCTACTGTAAAAACAGAAATTGCTCAAAAAAAGGAATTGTTTGGGGAAAGTGTTACATACGGATTTTTAGGATATCCTGTAAACCAAGCAGCTGATATTACGGCTTTAAGTGGAAACTTAGTTCCTGTTGGTGAAGATCAATTACCATTGATAGAACAAACAAGAGAAATTGTTAGAAAGTTTAATAGTATTTATGGAGATGTGCTTGTTGAACCAGAAGCAGTATTAAGTTCTTCACCTAGAATAAAAGGGTTAGATGGAAATGAGAAAATGGGCAAATCTTTAGGAAATGCAATATATCTATCAGATTCAGAAGAAGAAATAAATAAAAAAGTAATGTCAGCATTAACAGACCCTGGTAGGATAAAAAAAGAAGATCCGGGAAACCCTGATATATGTATGGTGGCATATTATCATAAATTATTTAGTGAAAATGAATATCAAAATATTTGTGAAGAGTGTAGAAAAGGTACAAGAGGATGTGTTTCATGTAAGAAACAATTAGTTCAAAGTATTATAAAAGAATTGGCTCCAATTCAAGAAAAACGAAAATATTATGAACAACACCCTGAAGAAGTTGACAAAATAATAATTGATGGAACTAATAAAGCAAGAATTGAAGCGAAAAAGGTTATGAAAAAAGTTAAAAAGGCTATGAAGTTAGATTATTTTGATGAAATATAAATTTTCATGTAAAAAAGTTATTATTATCAAAAAGTTTTTAATTTTTAAAATGATATTTATATAAATAGTAAAAAATTATTTTAAAATATTTTATCTAAAAAAGTTATTTATTGAATAAAATATAAATTTAGAATGAGATTGAAGTGCCATAATTTAGTAGTTAAAATAAGGAGGAAATATGTTTACAGACTATGTTAAAATAATAGTAAAATCAGGAGATGGCGGTAATGGTGCTGTTTCTTTCAGAAGAGAAAAATATGTAGCAGCCGGTGGTCCTGATGGTGGAGATGGTGGAAAAGGTGGAGATGTATACTTTACAGTTGATCCAGATGCAAATACATTGATAAACTTTAGATATATGAAAAAATATAAAGCAGAAGATGGAAAAAAAGGCGAAGGAAATCACAGATATGGTAAAAGTGCAGATGATCTTTATATAAAAGTACCACTAGGTACTATTATTAAAGATGCAGAAACTGGTTCAGTAATTGCAGATTTATCTGAAAAAGGACAAACTGAAAAAATATTTCCAGGAGGTAGAGGAGGAAAAGGTAATTCACATTTTGCTACTTCTACAAGACAAGCTCCAAGATTTTCACAAGATGGAGAAAAAGGAATAGAAAAAGAACTTATTTTAGAACTAAAATTATTAGCTGATGTAGGATTAATTGGATTTCCTAATGTTGGTAAATCAACATTCTTATCTGTTGTTACATCTGCAACACCTAAAATAGCAGATTATCATTTTACTACACTTGAACCAAATTTAGGAGTTGTAAGAAGTGAATATGGTGATAGTTTTGTAATTGCTGATATACCAGGAATTATAGAAGGTGCCAGTGAGGGTACAGGTTTAGGTATACAATTTTTAAGACATATAGAAAGAACAAGATTATTACTACATTTTATAGATGTTTCTGGAAGTGAAGGAAGAGAGCCAGTACAAGATTTTAAAACTATAAATGAAGAATTGAAAAATTATAGCGAAAAATTAAGTAAAAGAAAACAAATAATAGTTGCAAATAAAATTGATAGTATGCAAGATGAAAAACTTTTAAAGGATTTAGAAAAAGTTGCAAAGAAAAATAAAATGGAGATATTTAAGATTTCAGCAGCAACAGGTGAAGGTATTAGTGAATTAATAAAACATGTATCTGATGTATTAAAACAATTACCAAAAGAGGATTTAATAGAAATTCAAGATAAAAAAGTATATACATTAGATGAGAGTGATAATTATACTATAACTAAAGAAGATGATATGTGGTTATTAGATGGACCAGCTATACAAAAAATAATGAGAAGAGTAAATTTAGATGATAATGAATCAATGCATTATTTCCAAAAATGTTTCAAACAATTAGGTGTTAATGAAAAATTAAAACAAGCAGGAGTACAAGAAGGAGATACTGTTAAGGTTGTTGATTGGGAATTAGAATGGTATGATTAAAACTATCTAATAATCAAAAAAAAATTATATATAGTAAATGCAACTCTGTAAGTTAATACAGCGGTATAATTAATTAAAAAGTCAAACTTTTGTTTGACTTTTTTTTGTTTATATGATATCATTTTATTAGATTATTATTAAGGGGGAATCACATATTATGAGTAATAAAGATTTTTCGGATTTAGGAAAAAGAGAAAAAGCAATATTAAAATATATAGAAAAACAAATAATAGCAAATAGTTATCCACCATCAGTTAGAGAAATTGGAAAAGCCATAGGATTAAGTTCAACAGCGACAGTACATGGTTATATAGAAAAACTAGAAAAAAAAGGATATATAAAAAAGGAAACACAAAAAGGTAGAACTCTTAAACTTATTAAGGGAATACTTGGAAATAATAAAAAAATAGAAGACAATAATAGTAGTACCACAAAAAAAATGGTAGAAGTTCCAATAATGGGGGAAATTACAGCTGGTACTCCAATTCTTGCAGTAGAAAATATAATAGATACTTTCCCTGTGGCATCTGATTTTGTAGGCAATAATGAATGTTTTATGCTTATAGTTAAGGGTGAGAGTATGATAGAAGCTGGAATTTTTGACGGAGATTATATATTGGTTAAAAAACAAAATACAGCTAATAATGGAGATATAGTTGTTGCATTAATAGATGATGAGGCAACAGTTAAAACATTTTATAAAGAAAAAGAGAATATAAGATTACAACCAGAAAATAAAATTATGGAACCATTAATAATATCGAATTGTATTATACTGGGGAAAGTTACAGGAGTATTCAGAAAAATAAAATAATTATAAATTTAAATTAGGATGTATAATAGAAATGAGGATAAAGTAGTTATGGATAGAACGAGAACTTTATTTAAATATGTTTTATGGGTGATTATAGTATATATGGTTTCAAATCTTATGATTTGGGCTTTGTTGAGGGTGTCATATAAGGAAATTAAGAATTATAGTATAGATGTGAATAGCGCTAAAATCACTATACTAGAAACAAAATCAACTTCAAGAAATTGTTATATAAAAGGGAAAATAAATAATATTTCAGATTTGAATGTAAAAAACAAATATATTAAAATTGATTTGTTTTCAAAAAGAGATGTATTATTAGGTACAAAATATATTAAAATAGAAAATATGGAACCATATGATATTTACGAGTTTCAGATCGATTTTCAAATAGGTAATGTAGAAAAATTTAAAATATCTCAAACAGAAACAATTAATATTGATGATACAAAAATAACTGACTTAATAATTAATTCAATTCCAAAAACAGTTAACGAAATAATTAATATACCACCTGTGGATAATAAATTATCTTATCCAACAAATTAAAAAAATGAATATGAAATAATAGAAATCTCTAAAATAAATTTTAGAATAATTAAAAATCATGAATACAAACTAAAAAATGTTCTATAATATATAAAGTATATTGTAGAACTTTTTATGTAAAAGGTTTGCTATTTAAAGTGAACTGTAATATAATCTTATCATAAACTAGCATATACAAAGCGAAAGGAAGATGCAAAATGTTCAATTTAGGACAAGATATTGGAATTGACTTAGGAACAGCAACAGTGATTGCGTATGTTAAAGGTAAAGGAATTGTATTAAGAGAACCATCGGTTGTAGCAGTTGATAATAATACTGGAGAAGTACTTGCTGTTGGTAAAGAGGCAAGAAAAATGCTTGGAAGAACACCAGGTAATATTGTTGCTACAAGGCCATTACGTGATGGAGTTATTTCGAATTATACAGTTACTGAGAAAATGCTAAAATGTTTTATTAATAAAGTATGTGGAAAATTTATATTTGCACCAAGAATAATGATATGTATTCCATCACAAGTAACTGAGGTAGAAAAAAGGGCAGTTATTGATGCAGCTACACAGGCAGGAGCAAGAAAAGTATATTTAATTGAAGAACCAATAGCAGCAGCAATAGGAGCTGGAATAGATATTTCAAAACCTTGTGGAAATATGGTTGTTGATATTGGTGGAGGAACAACAGATATTGCAGTAATATCACTAGGTGGTTCTGTAGTAAGTACATCTTTAAAAATAGCAGGGGATAAATTTGATGAATATATATCAAAATATATAAAAAGAAAATATAATATTATTATTGGTGAAAGAACTGCGGAAGATTTAAAAGTAAACATTGGATGTGTATATCCAAAAATACAGGATTTGGATATGGAAATACGAGGACGCAATTTAGTAGATGGCCTTCCTAAAACTGTAATAATACATTCAAGTGAGATAATGGAAGCATTGATGGAACCGGCTTTAATGATCGTAGATGCTGTTCATTCAGTATTAGAGCGAACACCACCAGAGCTTGCCGCAGATATAAGTGATAGAGGTATTTATATGACAGGCGGTGGGTGTTTGATAGATGGATTAGATAAACTAATTCAGAATAGAACAGGAATAAATGTAATGCTTGCACAAGATAGTGTTTCATGTGTTGCATTGGGAACAGGAAAAGCATTAGATAATTTAGATGTATTAGATGGTAGCAAAAAAATAATGAAAATAAGGTAAATATAAATAAAAAAATCTATTAAAAATTTAAAATAAAGTAATATAAATAATTTAAATTTATTAAAATACGAGAAAATATACGGAGGTAAAATATGAGAATATTACCAGAATTTAAAATTCCAGATTTCAAATTTCCAAAATTTAAAATGAAAGGTTTTTCAAATTTAGAGGATGTAAATTATGAAGAATTAAAAAAACAAGGAGAAGATAAATCAAAAAAAGATAGTAAAGATTATACTCCAACAGAATATAAAACGATTAAAGAAGTATTTGATAAATCCACAATGCTAAATTTAGAAAAAACATTTATTTTGGAAAAGTTTAATCCAAAAGAGTCATTTAAAGAATTAACTTATAGAGAATTTAGAAGTGATGTAATTGCATTTGGAACTGCTATTACAGAGTTTTTAAAAATAAAAGATAAAAAAATAATAATCATAGGAGAAAACACATATCATTGGTATGTATCATATATGTCTTTACTTTGTGGAGCTGGACTTGCAGTCCCAGTAGATAAAGAATTACCAGAAAATGAAATTGAAAATATAGTAAATAGAACTAATGCAACAGTAATAATATATTCAAAAAAGAAAAAAGAATCAATAGATAAATTGAAATCAAAATTTACAAATGTAAAATATTTTATACAAATGAATTCAAATGATGAGTTGAATGGTAAAGATATTGGTTTAAGTTATTTAATAAAAAAGGGAAATGAACTTATAAATTCAGGAAAAAATTCTTTTATGGATATTGAAATAGATCCGGAAGAGTTTAAAGTATTACTATTTACATCAGGAACAACCTCTAATTCAAAAGGTGTAATGTTGTGCAATAGAAATTTAGCAGAAAATATAAATGCAATATCTGCATATGTTAAATTATATCCAGAAGATAGATTACTATCAATATTACCATTACATCATACATATGAATCAACTGTTGGATTTTTATTACCAATGGCCTGTGGATGTTCAATTAGTGTGTGCCAAGGTCTTAAATATATTGTTCCAGATTTACAAGAGACAAAACCAACAGCAATTTTAACTGTTCCATTATTAGTAGAAAATGTTTATAAAAAAATAAATGATAATATTAAGAAAAGTAAAAAAGAAAATGTTGTGAATTCTGTAATTCATCTAACAAATGCTTTGAAAACAGTTGGTATAGATGTAAAAAGAAAAGCATTTAAAGAAATATACGAGAGCTTAGGTGGAAGATTAAGGATAATTGTAACAGCAGCAGCACCAATTGAAAAAAATATTTGCAAATGGTTCGAAGACATTGGTTTGACTTTTCTACAAGGATATGGACTTACAGAAACAGCGCCAATTGCAGCATTAACACCAGAATACAAAACCAAAGTGGGTTCTACAGGTAAACCAGTAATATGTGCAGATATAAAAATACATAATCCAAATGAAAAAGGTGAAGGAGAAATTCTAATTAAAAGTCAAACCTTAATGTTAGGATATTATGAAGATGAACAAGCTACAAAAGAAGTAATAAAAGATGGATATTTTCATTCAGGAGATATTGGGTATATGGATGACGATGGATATTTATATATTACAGGAAGATGTAAAAATGTAATAGTAACTCAAAATGGAAAAAATATTTATCCAGAAGAAATAGAATTGCTGTTAAGTAAAATTTCTGAAATTAAAGAATGTATGGTATATGGAAAACCAGATAATGAAAAAAAGAATAATAAGGAATTAATTATTTCCGTAAAGGTTATTCCTAATTATGATGAAATAAATTTAAACAAAGATAAGAATGCAACAGAAGAGGAAGTATACAATATTATTTGGAGCAAAATTAAAGAAGTTAATAAAACACTTACATCTTATAAGGCAATTAAGCATTTAGAAATAAAGAAGGACGATTTTATAAAAACAACAACTATGAAGATAAAAAGACAAGAAGAAATTAAAAAAGATCAAGCGAAAAATAATTAAAATTATGTATAGCAAGACAAAATTGCTTACGGAAGTAACAAAATTGTAACATTTCTGTAATAGAAACGATATATTATTTTTAACTATTACTATTGTAGTTTTTTGTAGAACAATGTATAATAAAATTATCGAATATAATATACTGAGGATAAAGGAGGTATTTACAATGTCTAAATCTGGCATGGTAAATGTTAAAATGGTAATAACAGAAGAAAAAATTCTGGCAAATATAGAAAAGGTTCAAAAAATGATAAATCCTAATAGTAAGAAGCAAATTGTAGAATTAGAAGAAGATCCTTACTTTAAAGATTTAATAGAATCAATAAAAACCTATTTAGCGGAATATCCGGAAAAAGATAATTTCCCTAAGGAAGTATATGATGCTACATTTGAATTAATAGAATATGCAACATCTCAATTTGAAGATAATACTAAAAAAATTGAAGATCTTATTAGACAAAGAGAAAAAAATATCTCTTTAGCATCTAATTTAAGAGATTTATTAGCTTGTGTTGAAATTAAATCATCAGATTGGAAAAAAAGAGTTCATGAGGCATCATCCGAATATTCAGATGAAATTATAGATACATTAGGATTAATAGGAAGAGCAAAAACAAATACATCATTAAATTATTTAGAATCTTTAAAACTTATTAATGCAAAAATTGCTAATCTAGAATCAAATTTTCATATAGAAATAGATATGGAAAGAATTGAAGATATCTCAAAAGCATTAAGTTATATAGGAATAGAAATAGCTGATGTATTAAGAGATATACCAGTTCCAGAGGCAGTTGAAGAAGTAATGGCAATAGAAGAAGAGCAAAGCGATATGCAATATTCAGCAATTGAAGAAATGGAAGATTTGGCAGATTCTACATATATGGATGAAACAAGAATAGAAGTTAAACCAACATTGTGGGAAAGAATTAAAAATATGAAATTAATTAGATCAATACGTTATGTTATGAAAATAAAAGTAGTATTAGAATTCCCAGCGCTTCCAGAAGGTAATTCACAACAACAATGAAATAGAATAAATTAATGTAATTCACAACAACAATAAAATAGAATAAATTAAAGTAATTCACAACAACAATAAAATAAAAAAATTAATGCAATTCACAACAATAATAAATTAGTAATAAAATTTGTATTAAGGTGGAATTTACTTTTCACCTTAATATAATTTAATATTATTTTAAAAAATTAATAAATTTGTATTGACAGAATTTAAAAAATAAGTTATACTTACTATTGTCGTAACAAACACGCGCCCTTAGCTCAGTTGGTCAGAGCAACCGGCTCATAACCGGTGGGTCCAAGGTTCGAATCCTTGAGGGCGCACCATTTTTTTATTTACAAATTAAACATGGGTAGGTGGCCGAGTGGTTAAAGGCGGCAGACTGTAAATCTGTTCTCATACGAGTACGATGGTTCGAATCCATCCCTGCCCACCATACTAAACTCTGTAATAGCTCTAGCAGCAAATACAGAGTTTTTTTGTTAGGAGATCATGGATTTATTACGAGAGTTTTTATAGATAATCAGTTAATAAAAAGAGTTTTTTTATTACAAAATTAATGTTATATTAAGAAAATTTTAATTAAAAAGTTTAATAAATTGAGATTATTTATAGATTATGGATTTATCATAAAAATTTTTTATATAATTATTTAAAAAGGTGTAAAAAATAATAATTAAGTATATAATATCTATAAGATTTACAAAGGAGGAAAATTATGAATAATGAAATAAGAGCAATTCAATACGGAGTAGGTAAAATGAGTGTGTACACAATTAGGTACATGCTGGAAAAAGGTATTAATGTAGTTGGTGCAGTAGATATCAATCCGGAAATAATTGGTAAGGATATTGGAGAAATTATTGGAACAGAAAAACTTGGTGTAATAATATCATCACCTGAAGAAACTGAGGCGTTATTTAAAAACACAAAACCTGATATTTGTGTAATAATGACAAGGAGTTTGTTATCAGAGTTAGATGACATATTGACAATATGTGCTGAAAAAGGAGTAAATGCAATAACAACATGTGAAGAAGCATTTTATCCACAAAATTCAAATCCTAATCTTACAAATAAATTAGATAAATTAGCAAAAATGAATAATTGCACTATAACAGGAACTGGATATCAAGAAATTTATTGGGGACAATTGATTTCATCTATTGCTGGGTCAACACAAACAATAAAAAAAATAAAAGGAAGTTCATGTTATAATGTCGAAGAATATGGAATTGCACTTGCAGAAGTTCATGGAGCAGGATTGACTTTAGAGGATTTTCAGAATCAAATTGCATCATTAGATGAAATAACAGAAGAACAAAGAAATGAAATAATAAATAAGGGTGAATACGCACCTTCATATATGTGGAATGTAAATGGATGGTTATGTTCAAAATTAGGTTTAAATGTAATAAGTCAAACTCAAAAATGTATTCCACAAACTCATAATACAGATTTAGAGTCTACAACTTTAGGTATGACAATAAAAGCAGGTGATGCAACTGGAATGAGTGCAGTAGTAACAACTCAAACTGAACAAGGAATTGTTTTAGAGACAGAATGTATAGGTAAAGTGTATTCAAAAGACGAATACGATAAAAATATTTGGACAATTGAAGGAGAGCCAACTACAACTATTACTGTTGAAAGACCTGCAACTGTTGAGCTTACATGTGCAACAATAGTTAATAGAATTCCAGATGTAATAAATGCTAAACCAGGATATGTTACTACAGATAAATTAGGAGATTTATCTTTTAAGTTGAGATAAAAGATTTGCTACTATGTAGTAATATTGCTGTAAATATTAATAATTCTCTTAGTGTGTTTAGTGAAATTTAAATGTAATTTATCAAAATTTGCAATTGCAGTATATTGTAAATTAATATTTGTTATAGTAGAATATTTATAAATGAAAAATATATGTATAAAATTTTATCATAAACTTTAAAATTATTGAGTATGGTAAAAAAGGAGAAAAGAATGATAGAAAAAAATAAAGAATATGTTGTAGATATAATTGATAATGGTTATGAAGGAGAAGGAATTGCAAAAATTGAAGATTTTGCAATTTTTATTCCTGGTGTAATAAAAGGCGAAAAATGTAAAATATTAATTGTAAAAGTTTTAAAGTCTTTTGCATTTGGTAAAGTAGTTGAGATTCTAAATCACTCTAAAGCACGTGCCGAAGTAGATTGTGGAACATATAAAAGATGTGGAGGATGTAATCTAAGACATATAGAATATGAAACAACATTAGAAATGAAAAAAAATAATGTTCAAAATCTAGTAAATAAAACATTAAATAATAAAATAGAAGTTAGCAATGTTTTAGGAATGGGTAATCCATATAACTATAGAAATAAAGCGCAATTTCCGGTGGGGTTTGAAAAAGATGGAATCACACCAATAATGGGAATATTTGCAGAAAGAACACATGAAATAGTATCAATGAGAAATTGTATGATACATAATCCTATTTCAGAAAAAATTTCAAACTTTATTTTTGGATTTATTAAACAAAACAATATTTCTCCTTATAATGAAAAAACCGGAAAAGGAGTTTTACGTCATATTTTAATAAAGGTTGGAATAAGAACACATGAGGTAATGTGTGTTCTTATTGTAAATGAAGAAAATTTTAAGAAAGAACAAGAACTGGTTCAGGAATTAACAAAAGAATTTCCGGAAATTAAAACCATTATTAAAAATATTAATACAAAAAACACAAATGTAATACTTGGTGAAAAAGATGAAATTTTATACGGTGATGGTTTTATTTATGATAAATTGGGCGATTATACATTTAAGATATCTGCTAAATCTTTTTATCAGATCAATCCTGTTCAGACAGAAGCATTATATAATATTGGAATGGAATTGGCAGATATTTCAGAAAATGATATTGTGTATGATTTGTATTGTGGAATAGGTACAATTGGAATTTTTGCTTCTAAGTATGCGAAAAAAGTATATGGAATTGAAATAGTAGAACAGGCAATAGTTGACGCTAAGCAAAATGCAATTATTAATAATGTAAAAAATATAGAGTTTTTTTCTGGAGATGTTGAAGAAACTTTTGAGAAGATTTTAAATGAAAAAAATCACAAACCAGATGTTTTAATAGTTGATCCACCAAGAAAAGGTTTGGATATAAATACTATAGGCAATATTATTAAATATTCTCCAGAGAAAATTGTTTATATTAGCTGTAATCCTGCTACATTAATTAGAGATTTAAAACTATTAGAGGAAAAATATGAAATTAAAAAAATTCAGCCGGTTGACATGTTTCCATTTACAACACACGTTGAATGTGTATGCTTTTTGAAAAGACGTGAAATGAATTTATAGCAATGGTTTAACACCTGTAGAGTGACATGTAAAAAAAGAAAAAAGATAATAGTACTTTATTTATAGAAGATTCAAAAGAATGCGTAAAAGTAACAAACAATAATAAATTAACTGATGAAAATATAGAAAGTATAGTTAATATATTGACTAAAAAAGAAGATAAAGAATATATTTCTAAAATTGTATCAAATAAAGAGATAGAAGAAATGGTGGCAAAAGAAGATATCTTCGTATAGAAATAGACAAAATTATAAAAGAAATTGAGGTAGATTAATGGATAAAGAACTACAATTTTTAATATATAATACACTAGAAGAAAACATATCTGTAAATGCTGTGGTAAAAGATGAAACTATTTGGTTAACACAAAAAGCAATGTCAGAATTGTTTGATTGCAGTATTGATAATATTTCATTACACTTGAAGAATATTTATAAAGATAACGAATTACAAGAAAAAGCAACTATCGAGGAATTCTCGATAGTTCAAAAAGAAGGAAATAGAAATGTTCTAAGAACGCCAAAATTTTATAATCTTGATGTAATAATATCTGTTGGATATCGTGTTAATTCAAGAAAAGCAACAAATTTTAGAATTTGGGCAACTTCTATTTTAAAAGAATACATGACTAAAGGTTTTGCAATGGATGATGAACGTTTAAAACAAGGAAAAACAGCTTTTGGTAAAGACTATTTTAAAGAATTACTAGAACGTGTTCGTTCAATTCGTGCAAGTGAACGAAGAATATGGCAACAAATAACAGATATGTTTGCAGAATGTAGTGATGAATTTTTTAATGTATTATCTCAGAAAACGGAATTAGACATTTAGAACATAAATAAAGAAGATAAAATTTAAATAAAATAATTAGTAAATATACAAATATGAGAAAGGAAAGAGTTACTATGAAATATCCGAAGTTATTAAATAAATATGATACAATAGGAGTATGTGCTCCATCATCGGGAGTTCAAGAAAATTTATGGGGAATACTAGATAATGCTGAATTAAATGTAAAAAGGTTAGGGTATAAAATAATTGAAACTGAGTCGATAAGAAGAAATATAAAATGTGTAAGTAATGATTCGGAAATTAGAGCAAAGGAATTTATGAGATTATATAGCGATAATGATGTAAAAGTTATATTACCACCGTGGGGTGGAGAGTTCTTGATGGATATGTTGCCATATTTAGATTTCGAAGAAATAAAAGGTCTTAAACCCAAATGGATAGTAGGATATTCCGATATTACAACACTAACATTTGTTCTAACAGTATTATGCGATATTGCAACAATACATGGCTCAAATCTAATGAATATGGGATTTAAAGAAATACATAAATATGATTTAAATGTCTTTGATGTTATAGGTAAAGAAGAAAGTATACAATATAATTCTGAAAAATGTGGAGGATTTACAGATACATTTGATGCATATAAATTGGATAAAGAAACTGAGTATAAAAATTTAAATAATGAAAATATGACATTTGATGGTATGATAATAGGTGGCTGTATGGATGTTTTGTGCAAATTAATAGGAACAAAATATGCACCTGTAAATAATTTTTTAGAAAAGTATAAAGATAATGGCTTTATATGGACGTTAGAAAGTTGTGAGATGAATGCGGGAGATATATACCGTACATTATGGCAGATGAAAGAATGTGGCTGGTTTAAATATTGTAATGGCATTATTATTGGCAGACCAGATGGATATAGTGATACAAAAGATTTTACAATAAAGGATGCTTTAGAAAAAATATTTTATAATATTCCAGTTATATATGATGCTGATATAGGTCATGTTCCGCCACAACTACAACTTATAAATGGTTCATATGCAAAAGTAGAATATGATAGTAATGGAAAGTTTTCTATTCACCAAAAAATGGATATAAAGTAATTGCGTAAAGAGAATATAAGAGTTTATTATGTTCAGGAAGAATGAAATAGGACTGGTCAATTGTAAAAGTTAAATATATTTAGAAAAACTAACTTCTAGTTACTGATTAAAAGCTATTTAAAAGCGAAAAAATCGTATCTAGGGGTTGTTTTTTTATAAATTTCCTGTAATATTAAGATATAGACAAGAAAAAAGTGGATCGGTTATACTAAATTTGACAAAAAAGATAAGGAAATGTTAAAATAAAAAATATTTTAAATAAGATAAGAGTAAAAGTTGAATTTGATATAGCATATAATAAACATATGCAAATCATATGCTTTTCTTCTTATTAAATTACTATTATTTATGTAAGAAGTAAAATTCTTGTTCTAAATCTTTTGAACGTTCTGATAATGGGAATTTTTTGAAATAATTACACAAATCATGTTTATATCGGCAAGGTAATATATCAATTATCTTGTGATTTTTTGAATCAATAAGTGAAACTTGATATTTATAATAGCCAGTAATTCCTTTGAATTCATCAATTGATATAACATCTGGAAGTTTTGTATTTTCACAATCAAATAGTTCAATAGTTCTCATAATTTTATTAGAAGAAACATTAGATTCCTTTGCAATTTGTTTCATAGATTTATTAGTTAATAATTGATCATAAATATAGGCAAGAAGGTATATTCAATAAATACACAATTACTAACAGAAAGAGAAAAACAAAATTTAATAGTTGAACTATCTTCTGAACTTTCTTCAGAACAAGAAGAAATGAAATATTTTAATATAGCAAGAGCAGTTGATATATCACCATTACAAGATTTTATAACAGAATTAATTTCTACAACAGATATTACAATTCAAAAAAGATTATTAAAAACCCATTTAAAAGAAGTTCAAAGAATGAGCTTAAATGGGGAAATAGTTGAAAGACAAAGTTTTATAATGATTAATTCAAAAAGAACAGATAATTGTGAAAGGGATTTATTAAAAAGACGCCTTGAATTATCTAGTAAATTTGAACGATGTGATATTCAGACTGAAATATTAGATGAATCATCTTTAATACAATTATGCAATAGCTTTTTAAATATGAATTATGCCTATAGAGAAGATAATGATATTGAAGAAAAAATATCTTATTTAGTGTAATTTTACATAAAATATTGAAAAACATGAAAAAGCCTGATATAATACTAAACATAAGAGTTTGTATACTCTTCGAATAATAATTCGGAGGGTAACCTCCGAAAGAATTTAAGGAGGATTAGTATGGATAACATAACAAAAATACTTGAGAAAGAAGCAAAGAAAGCTGGAGCAATTGTAGAACCAATTCCAAAGGAAAGGCAAGCAACAAAGTCTAGTTTGAATCTATTAGAAAAAGATATTGAAATTCGAATACTAGAAAATGAGTCAATGTAAAGAAGGTCAATAATAAATGCTTTTAAATGAATTAGTGTGATGGTCAGTACACAGATTAAACTTATAAAAATAATTATTAATAGAAAGGTTGATTAGAAATGCTGTATCCATCTTGTAGAGGTTTTGAGTGTATTTATTTAAAAGGTTCTGGAAATGAATGTAAAAGGTTTATTGATTGTAAACGTCCTGATAAACAACAAGCCTTGACCGGTCGGGAATTTAAAAAGTGCTCCGCATGTGATATCTTGAATAATTGTGAAGTATGCGAACACTTTTCTACATGTCAAGATGCTCATAAAAAAGACGAATAATCTGTTTCTAAATTTTAAAATAGTAAGTGCTATTTTTTAATTTATAAAATTACAATTTAATATCTAGATTATATATAAAGATTATCAATAAAAATTGATAGTCTTTTTTCATGAAAAAGGAGGGAAATTTATTTTAAGGAGGGGTTGATTTGAAAAAAGGTAATAATAAAGCCCTTAAATTACTAGATGAATATTTGAATTATTTACTAGTAATTAGATGAAGATCAAATAACATAATAAGAGAATATAAAATAGACATTATAATGTTTATGGTGTTTTTGATTAGAGAAAAAGAAAGTAAAATAGAAGTAAAAGATATAAATATTGAATTTATAAAAGATATAACTTTAACAGATATGTATTCATTTATATCATATTGTCAAACTGGAAAAAATGCTTGTGCAGGAACAAGAGCTAGAAAAATAGTATCAATTAGGCAGTTTTGGAGATATTTAAGTGGACGAGCTCATTTATTAGATAAAAATATAGCTGAAGAATTAGAAACACCAAAAGTTCCAAAAAGACTACCTAAATATTTAACATTAGAACAATCAATTAGATTACTCCTAGAGGCTGAAAAGAATTCAAGAGATAAATGTATAATAACAGTATTTTTAAATTGTGCTTTAAGGTTAAGTGAATTAGTTAGTTTAAATATTGAACAAATAAATGATGAAACAATAAGTGTAATAGGAAAAGGAAATAAAGAGAGAAAAATATTTTTAACTCCATCAACAAAAAAAGCAATATCAGATTGGATGGAAGAAAGAAACAAAATAAAAGTAGATACAAATGCATTATTTACATCAAGATTGAAAAAAAGAATGACACCACGTGCAGTAGAAGATGTAGAAAAAAAATATTTAGAACTAGCAGGATTAGATACAAAAAAATATTCAGTACATAAATTAAGACATACGGCAGCAACATTGATGTTCCAATATGGAAAAGCGGATATAAGAAGCTTGCAAGAAATATTAGGCCATGAATCTATCTCAACTACAGAGATTTATACTCACGTTTCAACAGAACAATTAGAAAGAGCAGTAAACTCAAATCCACTTGCTACAATGTTTTAGAAGATGATGTAAATTTGTTGTAAAAAGATAACTTTTATTATATAATTCAAATAAAGATTATAAGAGTTTTTACTTTAGAGTAAAACTTTTAGAAAGTTTTAATTATTTATATTTTGCAAAGATAAATAGTATAGTGTAAAATTTATTTAAAATATTAATATTAATTTTAGACTGTAATTAGATAATTAGTGAAAAGAAAATCAGAAGTTACTAGAAAGATTAATAATTGAAAAAATACGAAAATGGGGATATGAATTGTTAAAAATGGTGAATTTATACAGTTTATGCAAAAAAAGATTGACATAAAGCAGAAAAAATGGTATTATATTAATCATAAAATAGTATTAATGTTATGATGAAAATACATTGTAATAAATATAGGAAAATTCTATATTAAATTTTATTTTTAAGTTAACGTTACCCGTGCATTTTGATGTTATAGTTGTGCTTGCACAATTTTATAATAAATAAGAAATAGGAGGATATCACCATGGATATGAGAACAGCTGGTAACTAAATAACGGAAGGTAATGGCTGATTTAAAAAATCAGCCATTGCTGATATTAATTATTATTAAGGAGGAACTTTAAATGAAAGAGTATTCATCAATTCGGTTAGAAGTAACATCACATTGCAATTTGAAATGTCAATATTGTCATAATTCTAAGTATAGTAATAGAAAAGATGATATGACTACAGATGAAATTTTACTATTAATTCGGAATATAAAACGGCAGTATCCTATCAATAAGATATTGTTGACTGGAGGAGAACCACTAGTAAACAATGATATTTTTAAGATTATTGAACAAGTAAGTGTGCTAGGGATTAAAGCAGATATGGTTACTAATGCTACATTATTAACAGAAGAAGTAGTAAAAAAATTGGAAAAATCAGGATTAAAAAGAATTCGTATTAGTATTGATGAAATTGGAGAAAAATCAAGTTTAAGGTCAACAGAAAATCCAAATAAAATTAGGAATATTGCAAGAATGATAAGATCTATATCTAACATTGAAGTTTGCATACATACTGTCTGTTCACCAGCAAACGTTAAAGATTTATTTGGTGTATATTTAAAGACAATGCAAATAGGTGCCAAAAGGTGGCGAGTATTTGATTTAGGTTATCAAGGAGGTATTACAGAGAATAAAAGTGAATTTAGCTTTGATACTTATTATGACAGTTTGATTGAGTCAACAAAAAAAATCTTAAATCACTATCTTGCAAATGGATTGAAAGAAACTTTAGATATTGAAATCAATAATATTTTTAGAACAATAATGTTAGGTATGAAATATGAAGAAGGCAAAATTGATATTAGCAAAGCTTTAGAATTAAGATTAGCTAACTCTCCATGTGATTATGTAAGAGATCATCAATTATCAATAAGAAGTAATGGTGTAGCAACTTTATGTCAATACTTTCATAATACCATTTTTGATTTCAAAAGAAATAACTTTGATATTAAAGAAACTATATTAAGACAAAATAGTGTAATTGAAAATGAAATTCTTATGCAAGAATTAGAACATTGTTCAAAATGTAAATATTGCTTAGTTTGTAATAGTGGTTGTAGGTCTAGAGCTGTTTTCTTAACAGGAAATATTAAAGATGCTGATCCAGGAGCTTGTTATTTATTACCAAGAATTCACAAAGAGATTATTCCACTACTACCTGAAGAAACTCAAAAGGTTTATAATTCATTCATTAATCTCAATGCTTTAGAACCAAAATATAAAAGAATAGATCTTATAAGATTTCTAAAGGAAAAAGGGTATTAATATGACAAAATATTCGATAGGATTTAGGATGAAGTTTGATGATATTAAGCCAGAAGATATAATGAAAGTTGTAAATGATTATCTTGAAAAATTTGATAGGTATGAAATAAAAGTTACTAATAGGCTTATATCTTCTGGTAAGATAGATTTATTATTTAATGTTTCTGAAAAGTTGGCAAGTGGAAAATATTCTATTCATTTATTAAAAGATGTTTTATTTAATATAGAGTCTTTTGATAAAACAATTCAATTAATAACAAAATTACAAAAGTATAGCTGTATTAGTGAAATGGGGTTAGTAACACATCTACCATATAATGGCATTATAAATTACTTAGAAGCAGTTTTAAATATATCAAGAATTTTACCACAAAATTATGTATTTTTATTGGAAAATATACCTATATATAGTGGTAATTATAATTATTTAAAGCAAATCGATTATTTATTTTACTGTTTAAGTAAAGAGAGCGTCAAAAATATAGGTTTTTGTTTGGACCTAGGACATTTACTCTTTGGATTTTATAAAGAGAAAGTGTCTGAAGAACAAGCATTACTAAAACTAGAAAGTATGTCTTATATTCTTTCAAATGTAAAACAAATTCATATTCATGATTATAATGAAAAAGATCATTTACAGTTAAAGTCAGGTATAATGGATTTAGAACTAATATCAAAATTCATTAAAAAAAATGATTTAAGAGTTCCTATAATTATAGAGGCAACAATAAAAAAACCCAGTAAAGATGGTATAAGTCAAATGAAAATGATGAGTAAAAGTCTTGAAACGAATTAAGGAGATGAAATGAGATGGTAATAAAGGAAGTTCGGGATATAAATATCATATTATCATTACATCAAGAGATATTTGGTAAAACTTTTCCAATATCAAGTTATTATAAAAAATGCAAAATTAATAAATTAAATATTTTTGTATATGAAGAAAATTCTAAGTTGTTCGGATATAGTATTATAGTTGATCAACAAGAAGAAAAAAATATGTATGCTTGGTATGGTGGAGTTTTACCGGAATCTCAAGGAAAAGGAATAACCAAAAAATTTCTTGAAAATCTAATTGAGATGGCTACAGAAAAAAAATATCTTTCCGTAACTTTAGCTAGTACAAATATCAGACCTCATATGTTAATATTAGCAATAAAGATGGGTTTTAATATTGATGAATTGAAGAAAAGAGATTATGGAGAAGGCAATAAAATTTATTTTAAATATAAGATTATGTCATCTCACAGAGAGGATATTTCTTTAGTTGAAAATGGAAGAATGTTGAAATTAGTAGAAATCGAAGAAAAACTTGTGAAAGCATATAAAACTAATTGTATAGTAATTAAATTTACTAATATTGAAAATTTAAAAGGAATTTTATATGCTATAAAATATTGTAATAGCTTTTCAAGAAAGATTGAAATACTAATTGATTCAAATGGTAATAGCGTACAACTTGAAATTATAAAAATGATTGAAGAATATACAGGAAAAGTAAAAATAATTTAAAAAATAAAAAAATCATTTCATACATTGTGTGGAATGATTTTTTTTGTTATAATAAGAATGAAAGTGAGGTTGATATAAGAGGTATGACACAAGTATTTTTAATAAGACATTCTGAACAATTAAAAATTAAAAGTAATATAATTATAAGTGAAACAAGTCAAATTAGTAATGAAAAAATAATATTATCTATAGAAGGTGAAAAAAAAGCAGAAGAAATTAGTAATTTAGATATATTAAAGAATATAGACGAATTATGGGCTAGTAATTATGTTAGAGCTATTTCTACAGCTAAATATATAGCAGATAAAAATAATATAAATATTAATATTGATGAAAGTTTTAATGAAAGAAAATTACGGAAATTTAGAAAGTTTAAAAGAATTAGGAAAAAATAAAGCTAATTCTTTTACTACAGAACAATTATTGGATGAGAATCTTAAAAATTTAGAAGGAGAGAATAGAATAGAAGTAACTGCTAGAATGAATAGAGCTTTTAATAGAATTATTTCTGAAAATACTGATAAAAGAATAGCAATAGTAAGTCATGGTGCAGCTATAAAATTTTTATTAATGAAGTGGTGTAAATTAAACAATGATAATCAGTTGGAATATGATAGTAAGATAATTAAATTAAATTCTCCTGGTGTTATTAAATTACTAATTAAAAATAAAGAGGTTAAAAAAGTAGAACAAATTGTTTAAAAAAAAGTAATATAACCAAGATAGCTCTTATGAGATTATGTAGGTTGTAAAATTTGAAAAATACTAATGAGAATATATAAAATTATATAATATAGCAAATTAATTGAAAATATAGAAATTTTATTATGTACTTCACAAACTGAGCATAAACATTAAATAAAATCTAAGTAAATAAAAAAATAATTAAAAGTATAAAAAGAATAATTAATTACTTTAAAAAAAGGGTTCAATGTCAATAGTTGGGGTGGCAATTCAGAAATGAGTTGTCATCTCTTTTCATTTGCCGTTTTTAATGTTTTATAAAAAATATCGATAAAAATTTATATTTTTCTTTCGCTTAATAATCATATGCAAATCATATGCCTTTTTTTATATTAAATTTCTATTATTTATGTAAGAAGTAAAATTCTTGTTCTAAATCTTTTAAAATTTCTAAAACCAAATGCAATTCTTTTTAAGGTTTTAATTTTA
>Ga0209717_1000843_pt1 | contig 35874 bp, 25 predicted proteins | sample AD_UKC048_MetaG_FD_184418 | JGI IMG/M metagenome (GOLD analysis project Ga0209717, IMG submission 184418) | Active sludge microbial communities of municipal wastewater-treating anaerobic digesters from USA - AD_UKC048_MetaG (SPAdes) (version 2) | ecosystem: Engineered > Bioreactor > Anaerobic >...
GAAGCCGGAAAATGAGTTCGTAGATGTCCACCTTCCACTGGTCGAGATAGGGTGCCCATGAGACCAGGCCGCTGGCGGCACCGAGGCGGAGCCCGAAAAATATCCCGAAAAAACCGAGCAGCAGCCGGCCCCAGTGGGCCGTCGAGGGGCCGCAGCCGACGCCTTGTTGGCGCAACCCGGCGGTGGCCAGCCACAGTGTGCCGGCGATCGCGATGCCGACGAGAATTGTCGCCGAGAGCTCCATGTCCATAGAGGCAGAGGTCTCGTAGGTATCCAGGTGGACGACAAGTTTTTTGCCAGCCGGCGAGTGCCGTGTGTGTCTCCGATTTGGCACGGTCCATCGCTTGACAGCGGTGGCGTGCGGCTCCATTGGGAAAGCCCGTATGCAGGCTGCGCTCGATGAGCCCGTGCTGGTGCTTAACCGCCTCTGGCAGGCGATTAATGTCATCGGTGCCCGACGCGCCTTCGCGCTTCTCGCGCGGGGACATGCCCATGTCGTCCATGCGCAGGCCGACGACTACCGGGTGTTCTCCCTGATGGATTGGATGGATTTCTCGCATCACAATCCGCCCTTGTCGTCGTTCGAAGGCGTGCGCACGGCGAGCCGGTTTGTGCGGCTGCCGCGGGTGATCCTGTTGACCTATTTCGACCAGCTGCCGCGCAAGGAGCTGAAGCTGACGCGGAGCAACGTGTTCAAGCGCGACAAGAACACGTGCCAGTATTGCGGCCGGCATCTGCCGAGCGAGCAGCTCAATCTCGATCACGTGATTCCGCGGGCCGACGGCGGGCGCACGACGTGGGAAAACATCGTGTGCTCGTGCATCCCCTGCAATACGCGCAAGGCCAACCGACTGCCGCACGAGGCGGGCTTGCGGCTCATCCGCAAGCCGGTGCGCCCCAAATGGCGTCCGGTGATCTCGCTGGTGCTTGAGGATGAACATCGCGAGCGCTGGAAGGATTTCCTCGATCTGGCGTATTGGAACGTCGAGCTCGACGAGTGAGCCGTGCGGCCGCTGGCGGGCGTGGGAGTTCTTCCCTAAAATGCGGGAAAACTTCCCGGGTTTCGGCTGCGGCGTTTCGGGTAAGGTATCCGGCGTGCAGCAGCAGCCCTTTGCTGGTCGCATAGTAAAACTGCACGAGAGAGTACCAGAAGCTAAAGAATGACTGCCGGTGGAGGCGCAAGCCGCTACCGGCAGTTTGCTTTTGAGCGATGGCGTGGGTGCCCGGCGATGGGACGAAATAGTTTTGCGGGGCCGACGGGTGCCCATGAAATGGGTCCACGATGATCTCTTTGCACGAAGGCCAGGGCACCGCTGTGAAAAAAAAGGCGGGCGACCGGATCTTCCAACTGCGCTGGCAGGTGGTGGGCAGCACGCCGGCCATCTGGCGTCGCGTACTCGTGCGCGAGTCGATGTGGCTGTCGCGGCTGCACGATGCGATCCAGATCGCGTTCGACTGGTACGACTACCAGACGCATGCGTTTAACTGCGACGAGGTCCGCTACGGCAATCCGCTGAAGCGGGAGGGCTTCGAGATCGTGGATGATCGGGATGTGGCGCTGGCGGATCTGGAGCTCGAGCGGATCGGGCGCTTTTCCTACGGCTACCATTTCGGCGAGGGGTGGCAGGTCGAGATCGTCGTGGAGGGCGCGCCCCAGGCGGTCGAGAAGGGCGTGGTCTATCCGCGTTGCATCGGCGGTGAGCGCGCGGGGCCGCCGGAGGATTGCGGCGGGCTCGAGGCGTTTCACGACATGCTCGCCTGTCTGCAGGAGCCGCACACGGAATTGGGGCAGGAGTGGCGCGAGTGGGTCGGGCCGGAATACGACCCGGAGCGCTGCGATCTGGCGGCGATCAACAAGGGGTTTTCCCACCTGCGCAAATAGCGGTGGCGTGGCGCGGGTTCATGCCTGCGGCGCGGGCAGAGGGGGGAGATACTTGGTGAGGATGGCGTGCATGCTGTCAGGCGCCAGTGGCTTGGCGATGTAGTCATCCATGCCGGCGGCGAGGCACACTTCGCGGTCGCCGGAGAGGGCGTTGGCGGTCATGGCGATGATGCACACGCGATGGCCGAAACCGGGGGACTTGTCCCGCTCAAGGCGGCGGATGGTGCGGGTGGCTTCGAGCCCGTCCATTTCGGGCATTTGCACGTCCATGAAAACGAGATCGTAGTGGTGCTTGCCGAGCGTGGCGATGGCTTCGAGGCCGCTGCTGACGAGGGTGGCTTGGTGGCCGTGATTCTTGAGGAAACGCAGGGCGATCTTCTGGTTCACGACATTGTCCTCGGCTACGAGGATGCGCGGGGTGGCGTCGAGCACGGTGGGCGCCTGGGTGTCTGGCACGGGGATCTTGGAAGGCGTTGTGGTGTGCGTGGCGGGGGGCGTGGCGATCCCGAGCGCGTGGAGGAGGGCGTCGCGCAGGCGGGGTTCGGAGATGGGTTTGAACTCGGCGGACGCGACACCGTTTTCCTCCAGCTCCTCGGTGGCGGGGCGTTTTTTCTGCGAGGTGAGCAGGAGTATGGCGGGCGTGGTTGGCGCTGGGATCGTGTGGAGGGTGTGCGCGAGCTCCAGGCCGTCGGTGTCAGGCATTGGATAATCAATGAGGACGAGCTGGTAGGGAGTGTGCGCGGCGATGCCTGAGCGGAACTCGCGCAGGGCTTCGTCTGTGGAGGCGACGACGGTGTGGGGCATGCGCCAGCGCGTGAGCAGTCGCTGGAGGACTTGGCGGGTGGTGGCGCTATCGTCGACCGCGAGGATGCGGTGTCCGGCGAGAGGGGCCGACAGGCCGGCGTCGGTGGCGGGCGTCTGTGAGGGCGGAAGCGGCACGCTGAACCAGAAGGTGGAGCCCTGGCCGAGGGTGCTGATGACGCCGATGTCGCCGCGCATGAGCTCGACTAGGCGGCGGCAGATGGCGAGGCCGAGGCCGGTGCCGCCGAATTTGCGGGTGGTGGAGCTGTCGGCCTGCACGAAGCGCTGGAAAAGGGCGCTCTGGTTTTCGGGGGCGATACCGATACCGGAGTCGACGACTTCGATGCGTATGGCATGCGGGGGTTCGTGCGAGGGTGCGCAGACGCGGAGGATCACTTCACCTTTTTCGGTGAACTTAATGGCGTTGCCCAGGAGGTTGAGCGCGATCTGGCGGATGCGGATGGGGTCGCCATGGACGTGGCGAGGGGCGGCGTCGGCGTAGTCGAGGATGAGCTCGACGTTCTTTTTCCTGGCGACGCCGGATTGGAGTTCGAGGGTGCGCTCGAGTTGCTCGTGGAGGTCGAAGTCGATGGATTCGAGGACGAGTTTGCCGGATTCGATTTTGGAGAAATCGAGGATGTCGTTGATGACGGAGAGGAGGGTCTCGCCGCTGAAGAGGAGGGTGTCGACGAAGTCCTTTTGCTCGTTGTTGAGCGGGGTGCCGAGGAGGAGGTGCCCCATGCCGATGACGCCGTTGAGCGGGGTGCGGATCTCGTGGCTCATGTTGGCGAGGAAGGCGCTTTTGGCGCGGTCGGCGGTTTCGGCTGCCTCCTTGGCGGCGAGCAGCTCGGCGTTGACGGAGGCGAGTTCGGCGGTGCGCGTAACGACGCGTTGTTCGAGCTGGTTGTTGAGCTGGCGGAAGCGTTCTTCGCTGGCGGCGAGTGCAGTGGCCTGTTCCGTGGTGGTGCGGATTTGCTCGTAGAGCTGGGTGTTGGCGGAGTGGAGCTCGGCGGTGCGGGCCTGGACGAGGTGGCCGAGGCGTTTTTTCTCACGTTGTTCGAGATAGGTGGTGAGCCAGATGATGCTGGCGAGTACGCCGAGCCCGCCGCCGATGTAGAGGGCGATGGCAAGGCGGGTGCGGTACCAGGGCGGGCGGACCGTGAAGGCGAGCGTGGCTTCCTGGCCCTCTCGGGTGCCGGCGCGCGGGCGCACGCGAAAGAGGTAGTGGCCTTCTTTGAGGCGGTTGTAGGTGGCGGCGGCGAGGGTGCCGGTGGAGGTCCAGTGTTGGCTTTGCAGGCCGGGGCCTTCGAGGAGGACTTCGAAGGAAATGCTGGCGGCAAAGGGGTTGGCCGGGGCGGCGAAGCGCAGGGTGATGGAGTTGTCCGAGTAGGAGACGTCGGGGAGGCGGGCGCCCGGGGTGGTCCGGTGCAGGCCGGAGTTGGGCAGAAGGGCCGAGGTGATGAGGGCGCGCAGTGTCCGCTCCGGCGGCGAGGGCATCGTCGGGTCGTAGCGCACGAGGCGTTTGCGATCCAACATCCAGACGGTGCCGTTGTTCTCGGTGACGAAGTCGTAGGGGGCGAAGCCTTGCACCATGTCGATGGGCTGGCGCGCCTGGAGGGGCTGGGTGGTGTCGATCGTGCGGAGGGTGCCGCCGGAGCTGATCCAGATGCGGCCTCGGGCGTCTTTGGTGGGGCGGCCGAGGCTGCCGAGGGAGATCGGATAATCACGGGTGAAGGCGTGGTCGTCGACGAAGCGATCGGTGGCGGGGTCGTGTCGGAATATATGGTTGGGGAGATTGATGCGGGCGACGCCGTCGATGACGAATATTTGGGGCCAGCCGCCGATGAGGCCGTCGTCGGGCCCGTAGATGCGGATTTCGGGGGCGGCGTGGGCGTGGCGGCGGATGCGGGCGAGCTGGTTGGTGCCGAGTTCGCACCAGATGTCGCCGGCTTGGTCGACGACGAGGTTGTAAACATCACTGAGTCCGGGCGCTGGGATGCGGCGTATATCGAGGCCGTTTTCGCTGGGGCGCATCCATCCGATTTCGTCGCGTGCGGTGTAGAACCAGCCTTCGGGGGTGGGCGGGATGTTGCCGAGGCGTGCGTTGACGATGCCGTTGGCGATGGGGCGCCATTCCGTGCCGGTGTATTCGCGGATGCCGTCGTGTTCTGAGTAGAAGAGGCGGCCGCCGATGTCGCCCATGTGATACGGTTTGCTGCCGGGGGGCGTGACATCGTCGAACTCCGCCAGGCGTCCGTCGGCATCGTATTTGGCGCGGAGGATGTGGCTGTCGCTCATGATCCAGAGGGCGCCTTGGTGGCGGACGAGATGAGCGTAGGTGAGGGCGGTGGGGACGAGCGGGGAGAAGTTGGAAAACGGAGACGGGAACTCGATGCGCGCGATGCCATCGTTGAGCAGGGCCCAGAGGACGCCGTCTGGAGAATAGAGCAGGTGGCCGGGGCGGGCGAGGCGGTGGTCGAGGGCTTTGTCGAGCTGTTGGACGAGGCGGCCCTGGCGGTCAAAGATGACGATGCCTACGTTATCGACGGCGGCTGCGAAGAGGTCGTGGCCGACGATGCGCAGATCCAGGATGCGCTGGCGCCCGTCGAGTGAGCTGATGCTGGGGAATGGGCGGAGCGTTTTCCCGTCGAAGAGCTGGAGGCCGGAGCCGGTTGTCCCGACCAGGAGCAGGCCGGGGGCAAACGGAGCGCCGCAGGTGAGTGTGTGGGTCTGGTTGGTGCCTGTATCGGAGAGTCGGGTGATCGTGCCGGCGCCAAGGTCGATGCGCAGGAGTTGCCCAGATGAGGATTCTGAGAAGAAAAAATCGGGGCCGAGCTGGAGGATCGCCTCGGGGTTGGCGTTGTGGGAGAGCACGCGGGGCTCCTGGCCGGGGTGCCATGAGAGCAGGACGCCGCCGCTGCCGTACCAAAGCCAGGTGTCTCCGAAAAGGGCGACATTGGTGGGGGCGCCCCCGGTGACAGGCAGCGGAGTCCTGGCGTCGGCGTAGCGCCAGCGGGCGTCGCCATCGATCTCAAGGTGGGTGAGGCTGTCTTCGATCCCGGTGTAGATGCGGCCGTCGGAATCGACGGCGACCTTGGCACTGATGTGGTGGCGGTCGGTGGAGACGCGGCGGTACGTTTCCCAGTGGGAGCCGTCGCCGAAGCAGATCTCGCGTTGGGCAACGATGAGCACGCGGCCGTCCGGCAGGAGTTGGATGTCGGTCGGCGGTGAGCTTAACCCGAGTGCCTCGGCTCCCATGACGACGAAGGCGGGTACGCCGACCTCGCGCAGGTCGGGCGGCGCCGATGGGATCTGTGCACGCGCAGGGATGGCGAATCGCCCGAGGAGGGCTGCCAGCAGGAGGGCAGCGCAGACAATGCGCCGCAGGTCATGTAGGGCGAATGACCGGAGAAGGGCCATGAGTAGGGTAGAGCAATACAACTGTCGGCCGGGCCGTGGCGGAGTTGAGCTGAAAGGCGAAGCGTGGGTGATGGTGCGTAGTGGCGGGGCCGTGGCAATAAAGCGTTGTCTGATGCTTCGAGGCTCGTGCAAGGTGCGGGCTTCATCCCCATGTCTTCCACGCCTGCCGAACGAGATCCCTACGATGTGCCTCCTCCCTGGTGGCAAAAGCACATGACGCTCTTGAGCACTGCGGCGGTGGCCGTGTTGACGGTCGTGCTGACTGTGATCGCGTTTCCCCCGTATGGCGTGCCGGAATTTGCCTACGTGTGCCTGGCGCCGGGTGTGTTTTGGGCCTACCGGCGGCCGTCGTTCAAGCGCTACGCGTGGACGATGCTCGGCGCCAACGCGGTGGCGTGGACGATCATCCTCGGCTGGTTGCACCATGTGTCGTGGCTGGGGTTGGGGCTGCTCGGGCCGGTCGTCGGCGTGTGGGTGGGCTCGTGGTACTTGGCGGCGTGGTGGTTGATGCCGAGACTGCTCGGCCGCGGGGCGCTTGAGCGGATCGTGGGAGTCTTCGGACTGGCCGGCGCCTGGATTTTGATCGAGTGGACGCGGACGTGGTTGTTGAGCGGATTCCCCTGGCTGCCGATGGCGGCGAGCCAATGGCAACGCGTGAGCATCCTGCAGATCGCGGCGTACACGGGAGCTTGGGGCGTCTCTTTTGTGCTAGTGGCGATGAACCTCGGTTTTGCGGCCTATGCGCACCGGCTTTTGTGCGAGGGGCAGCGCGGGCTGCGGCGTCGCAGCCAGGAGTTTTTTGCGTGCATGTTCCTGCTGATCGTCTGCGTGACGGTGCATGTGCAGGAGACGTTTAACCGCGGGCAGTTTGCGGTGCCGCTCGGGCGTGTGGCGCTGGTGCAGCCCTATGTGCCGCAGATGCAGAAATGGGATCCGGCCTTTGCGCAGGAGATCGTGGCCACGTTGGAAAGAATCACCCAGGAAGCCGCGCTGAGCCGCCCGGATGTGATCCTGTGGCCCGAGGCCACCACGCCGCTGGCCGTGCAGGGCGATCCCGAGACGCGCGAGTGGATCGAGGGCGTTGGCCAGCGCGCCAAAGTGCCGTTGTTGCTGGGCTCGCTGGCCTTCGAAAATGCGAACCAGCCCGATGAGGCGATCTACAATGGGGTGTTCCTCGTTGACCCCAAGACGGGCGTCCAGTCCACCGCATACTATAAACAACACCTCGTACCTTTTGGCGAATACCTGCCGTTTCCCTGGGCGTTGGGCTGGCTGCGCCACTTGCAGCCGATTGGTGAGGATATCGACGCGGGCAAGGACATGCCGCCGCTCATGCTGCGGTTGCGCGGGCACAGCGTGCCGGTGTCGCCGCTCGTTTGCTACGAGGACACGTTTCCCAAACTCGCCGCCAATGGGGTGCGCATGGGCGCCGAGCTCCTTGTGGTGGTGACGAACAACGCCTGGTTTGGCGAAGGCGGCGCGGCTTACCAGCACGCGGCCCACAGTGTATTGCGGGCGGTCGAGACGCGGCGCCCCGTGTTGCGCTGCGGCAATGGGGGCTGGAGCGGCTGGATCGACGAGTTTGGCAATGTGCGCGCCGTGCTCAAGGACCGCACGGGCTCGATTTATTTCCGCGGCACCGAGACGCTGAGCGTTTACCGGGATATTCGCTGGACGACGCAGCAGAGCTTTTATGTGCGCCACGGCGACTGGTTTGTCGCGGTTTGCGCTGGGCTGGCGCTCTTTGGTTTTCTGGTGATCCGAACGGGTCGGCCGACGGCGCCGGAGAAGCCTGAGCCGGCGGACGAGGGTGCTTTGTAAGCGGGCAAGACAAAGGGCGATCCGGTTGGATCGCCCTTTGGTTCTTTGGTGTGGTGTCTTGGTCTGACGGCCGGTCAGAGGCGCGCTTGGTGGAGCTGCTGCAACTGCATGCGGCCGTGAAGGGCCCAGGGACTCGCCATTTGCGGGTCGATGGAATGGATGCGATGAGGTTTTTGAAGGACGGAGGCGACCACCGCGGAGATGATCACGACTGGGATGTTGTTGGGCTCCTTTTTCCCGTTTTTATCATGGGCTTGGGCAGGTGCGCTGTCTCCTTCCAGTTTCCGGAGGCGACTTTCGAGTTCATCGATACGGGCGAGGAGCGCGTTGATGGTCGCGGCATCCGGAGCCACAGCATGGCCGTTGCCGTTGGCAACCGGTTGGCTGTGACCGTTGGTGGAGGCTGAGTGACGTGTTTGTTTCATATCAGAAAACTGACGTGTATGCAGGGGGCGCAAGGGAATCCGTGGTGGTTGAATCTCAAGAAGAGATGGAACTTTAGGACGAAAGAGGCATCGAACAGATCGATTTCCTCGAAAAAACGCGACGAAGCGCGGCGCGGATGCGCAGCCTGATAAGTTACGGTCATACGAGGATAGCATTTTGCTAATACCTTTTCTGCGCGATATCTGGGGTTTAATGCGCAAAAACTGTGTCCAAGGATTGCCACTACTAGGGAATTCAGCCTAACCTGTTCGCATGTCGGACCTCATCCGAGAGAAACATAGCGAACAATTATGGCAAAACAGTGACTTGGTGCGCCTGGTGGTGAGCTTCCGGGAGGTCGCCGGTCTGCCGTTGCGCCTGACGTCGCCCTTGGGAACGGTGCATCTCCCGAGCGGTTTTGCGGAGTTGGCCCCTGCATGTTCCGAACGCGAAAGTTCGATGGCCAAATGCCATATTTGTGCCCAGTTCCAGCAAAAGCTGTGCGCGGCGGCAGTCGCGATCGATGGCCCGGTGACCGAGGCCTGTCCCTTTGGTTTGACCGAGACGGTGGTGGCTTTGCGGGTGGGCGGAGTGAATTATGGGTTTCTGCAAACGGGTTTTGTGCGTGTGGAGGGCACGCCTCCCGGTGCGGAACTTGAGGAGACGCCGCCACCGGCGGCGGGCGTCGTGACGGCCAATCGGTATGCGGCGGCGATGGATTTGCTCGCTCGCGCAGTGCCACAGATCTCCCTGCGGGCGCGTGAGATCGTGGAAGAGGGTGGCCCGCCGCCGATGCCGGCACACGTGACGCTCGCGTGCGCGTGGGTACAGGAGCATGCGCACGAGGAAGTCCGGATGACAGAGGCGGCCCGCGTGGCGGGCGTGTCGCCCTTACACTTCTGCAAGATCTTCCGGCAACACACGGGATTACGCTTTACTGAGTATGTGCAACGCGTGCGTGTGCGGCGGGCCCGTACCCTTCTGGCGGAGGAGAAACGCAAGATTGCTGAGATCGCCATGGCGTGCGGATTTGGGTCGGTCAGTCAGTTCAACCGAGTTTTCCGGCGCCACACGCGGCAGACGCCCCGGGCCTTCCAAGAGGCCGAGCGCGGGGGCGGCAAGAAGTGATCTTGTCGCTGCGGCTAGCCCTTTTGTGCGAGGGCGAGTTGGCCGAGCTGCTTTAGGGCGTCGTCGATGCCGTCACTCCAAGGAATGCCGCAGTTCATGCGTAGGCAGTTGCGGTAGCGTCCCTTGATCGAGAACAAGGGGCCTGGGGCGAGGGTGATGCGGTGCGCCATCGCAGCGTGGTGCAGCTGCACCGCATCCAGCTCGGGCGGGAGTTCGACCCAGAGAATAAATCCACCTTGAGGGCGGCTCAGTCGGGTGCCTTTGGGAAACTCTCGCAGCACGGCTTGGGAGAAGAGGTGCAGTTGATTCTGGTAGGCGCGTCGAATCGAGCGCAAGTGATGGTCGTAGCCTCCATTGCGCAGGAAGTCCGCGAGCGCTTTTTGCAACACGATGGGGGTGCCCATGGTGTGGGCAAACTTGAGCCGGCGGACACGTTCCAAGTAGCGGCCGGGCGCACACCACCCGACGCGCAGGCCCGGAGAAAGCGTTTTTCCAAAAGAGCCGCATAAAAGCACGCGACCGTCGCGATCCCACGCTTTCAGCGGTTTGGGCCGGCGCTCCTCGTAGTGGAGGTCGCCGTAGATATCGTCCTCAATCGCCGGAATATCGAACTCCGTTAAGATTTCATATAGTCGCTCCTTGCGCGTGTCGGGCATACAGGAGCCAAGCGGATTTTGAAAGCTTGGCATCGCGAGCAGGGCTTTCACGGGATTGTCCTGCAATGCCTTGCGGAGTGCCTCCAGATCTATGCCGCTGCGTGGATCGCTGGGGATTTCGAGTACGCGAAAGCCGAGGCTTTGCAGGGCTTCGAGAAAGCCAAAATAAGCGGGAGTTTCGATCGCGATGGTGTCGCCCGGTTGGGCGATGGCGCGCAGCGACAGATTGATCGCCTCGGTGCAGCCGATGGTGATGACGAGCTCGTCGTGGTTGAGCGGGGCGCCGGCCTGGAGATATCGGCGGGCGATTTCGCGGGCGAGCGGCTCGTGGGCGCTGTTCATCGCATAGCGGCCGAGGAGCGCGGGGTCGTCGCGCACGACCGCGCCGAGGATGCGCGCGAGTTTCCGGTTGGGAAAGAGGGCGGGGTCGGGGCAGGCGGCACCGAGCGGGAGAAACTCCGGGTCTTCGCTTTGGGCTACAATCGCGGCGGCGAGATCGTTGTCGCCTACGTAAGCCGGCCTGGCCATCGGCCTTGCCATCCGGGGCTCGGGGATTTGGGCAAGCAATTTGGGGCGCACGTAGTAACCCGATTGTGGGCGGGCTTCCAGAAGGCCTCGGTTTTCCAGCACCGAGTAGGCTTGGAGCACCGTTGCAATGCTCACGTCCCGCTGCATGGCCATGCGCCGTACCGATGGTATGCGATGCCCCGGCTTAAGAGTGCCTTGATCGATAAGGGTTTGAAGCGAATCGGCGAGAGTCGCGTAGAGCGGGGCTGCGCGGGGGGCGGTGTCGGAGTGGGCCATGGCGGTGAGGTGGTCTATGGGGAATACGGCTCAATTCCGTCTGGGTGGCGGCGATTCATTGTGCCCGGTACAGTCGCGCATGGAATGGATTGTTTATAGGTACACTCGACTCGCGTTGCGAGAGGCTGCGCGCCGCCACGCGTTTTCATTTTGCTCCGGTGTGGCAAACCGCGGGAAAGAAACTTGCAAAGGCAGGGTTGCACTGCGAATTAGAGCACATTCATTTTGCCGACACTTGGTTATGCCCACAAAAACAGTAGTTCTCATCGAAGACGAAACCATCGTGCGGCAGATGTTGCGACTCGCGGTTGAGAAATCGACCGGGCTGAAAGTGGTGGCCGAGTTTGGCGACGGGCGGGAAGGGCTGGAGTATTGCCTGAAGCAGCCGCCGGATATGGTGATCTGCGATTTGAGCCTCCCGGGCATGCACGGGTTCGATGTCATCCGCTGCATCCGCGAAAAACAGCAGGAGCCGCGTATCCTGATTCTCACGAGTCGCATCGATGCGAACCTCCCCGTCCAATCTGCGGCGCTCGGTGTGCAGGGCTATGTCGATAAGACCAAGCCGTTGCCCGTGTTGCTCGAGGCGGTGAAGGAAGTCGCCGGCGGCGGTATTTATTTTGCGGCGAAGGTAAACGCGCCTGAGCCGATCAAGCAGCCCGAGCAGGGGATCGCTCTGCACCTGCCCGTGATCGCTGGCGCCGACCCGCTCTCCCCTCGTGAAATCGAGGTCGCGAAGCTGGTCGCCGAGGGCTTCGCCTCGAAGGAGATTGCCGACAAGCTCGTGCTGAGTGTACGCACGGTCGAAAAGCACCGCGCCAATATCATGGACAAGACCGGGGTGCGGGATGTCGCCAGCCTCACGCGGTATTGCATCCACTACGGGCTGGTCCACGCCTGAGGGCCACCGCGCTGGTGCGCAGGGTGGATATGCAGATCTGGCCTACGTGTTTCTGGGGTCGGGTTGACCCTCGACAGACAGAGGCGGGCCCGGTTGCTTTCGTGCACTAACCGGACTGCAGATGGATGGCTTTTTTATCCACGGATCGCACGCGTGCCTAGGCTTGATCGCGGAGGTGCGGGGCTTGGCATGGCTGCCGAGCCCGGTTCTGGCGTGGAGCTGGGGGCCGCTCTTTGTGGGGACCACGATTTTGGCATCGGGCGTCGCCGCCTACGGATTTGCACGAGCCCGGCGCGAGCGTGCGCGGCGCGAGAAGGCGGAGCGGGCGCAACGTGCCTCCGAAGAACGCAACCGGATGGTGCTCGAAGGCCTGGACCTGGGCACGTGGGAACACGATCTGGAGACCGGACAGACTTTGTACTGTGAGCGCTGGCACCAGCTCTTCGGCCAGGGCGGTCCACGGGTGAGCATCGCATGGTCGGATTACCTGCTCAGGCTGCACCCGCTGGATCGTGGAGCCGTGGCCGCGGCGTTCGAGGCCCATGCACGGGGCGAGACGTCCCATTACGAAAAGGAGTACCGGATGCGTTGCCGGGACGGTGTGTACCGCTGGGTGCACTCGCGCGGGCGTGTCGTGTGCGACGCGCGCGGGCGGCGGGTGCGCATGGTCGGTGCCCAGTTGGATGTGACGGAGCGCAAGCGCGCGGAGTCGGCCTTGCGCGCGAGCGAGGAGCGTTACCGTGGGCTGTTCGAGCGCAACCCGAGCCCGATGTTCGTCTTCGATCGGGAGACTCTCTACCTGCTTGAGGCCAACGAAGCCGCACTCGGACTTTACGGCTATGACCGCAGCGAGTTTTTGCAGATGACGATCCTCGATCTGTGCGATGCGGGGACGGCGTCGCGGTTGGAGCAGGATCTGGCCAGCCACCGGGCGTGGACTTCGGCCGAGGTCTGGCCGCATCGGCGGAAAGATGGGGCAGAGATCTATGTGGAGGTCTGCGTGCAACCGCAGGAATACGCCGGGCGCTCCGGCGGCATCGTCGTGGCTCTCGATGTGACGCAGCGCCACCTCGCCGAGATGCGCTACCGCGAGCTTTTCGAAAATGCGACGGAGGGCGTGTACGAGAGCTCCCGTGAGGGCGTGTTCCGCTCGGTAAACCCCGCGTTTGCGCGCATGCTCGGGTATGCCGATCCGGCGGCGTTTCTTGCGACCCAGATGGATGGCGACCGCTTATATGTGCAGCCGGGGCGCCGGGCGCAGTTTCTCGCGCAGCTCGGGGATGGGCAGGCGGTCCACGATTTTGAATCGGAGGTGCGCTGCCGGGATGGCTCGACCCTCTGGATCGTCGAGAATGTGCGCGCCGTTCGTGGTGGGGACGGGGCGGTGCGGCACTTTCAGGGATTCGTATCCAACGTCACGGCACGCCGAAAGGCGGACGATGCGCTGGCGGCCGAGCGGGAGCGGCTCGCTGTCACCCTCCGTGCGATGGTGGAGGGTGTGATCACCACCGACACGGCGGGCGTGATTCGGTTTATCAACGAGGCGGGTGCCCGGCTGACGGGGTGGACTGCGGGCGAGGCCGTGGGCCGGCGGCTCGCCGACTGCTGTGTCTTCCGCCGGGAGGGAACCGCCGAGTTGATCGAGTTGCCTCTGCCTGGAGCCGGCGAGGCAGAAGGGGTGTTGCCGCCGCATGCCCAGCTGGTGACACGGTCAGGCGGCATGGTGCTTGTCGAGGGTTGCACGGCGGCCTTGCGGCGCACCGATGGTGCTCCGATGGGCATGGTCCTCGTCCTTCGCGATGTGAGCGAGCGAGCCCGGCTTGAGGCCGAGATGGTGCGTGCGTCGAAGCTGGAATCGCTCGGTTTGCTGGCCGGTGGTATCGCGCACGATTTCAATAATCTGCTGACGATCGTCATGGGCAACGTGACGCTCGCCCGGATCGATTCACAGGCCTCGTCATCGTTGATGCGGTGGCTGGCGGAGGCCGAGAAAGGCGTGCTGCGGGCCCGCGATCTGACCCAGCAGCTTTTGACGTTTGCGAAAGGGGGAAATCCGTTGCGGACCACGGTGCTGTTGCAGGATGTCGTCCGCGAGGTCGCCGAGTTTGCCCTGCATGGTTCGAAAACTTGTTGCGAGTACCGGATCGCAGACGATCTCCGCCCGGCCAATGTGGACAAGGGGCAGATCGGGCAGGTGGTCCAAAATCTCGTGATCAACGCCGTCCAGTCGATGCAAGAGGGTGGGCGGCTCGTGATCGCCCTGTCCAACGAGCAGATTGCCGACGGAGAGCGCCACTCTCTTTCGGGAGGCGCTTATCTGAAGATTGCCATTTCAGATACGGGGACAGGCATCGCGCCGGAGCACCTCAGACATATTTTCGATCCTTATTTCACGACCAAGGCCCACGGGAGCGGGCTGGGCCTCGCCACCGTGTACTCAATCGTGAGAAAACATCAGGGCGATATCGCCGTCGAGTCGGTCGTCGGGCAGGGGACTACGTTTCAAATCTGGCTCCCTGCGGCTGCGTCGATGCCGGCCTCCTCCGAGGCGCCTGCCCCTGCGCCAGTCGCGACTCAGGGGCGCATACTTTTTATGGACGACGAGGAGCCTATCCGCCGTTTGGCGACGGCGCTCCTCAAGCGCATGGGCCACTTGGTGCATGCCGTCGGAGAAGGGGAATCGGCTGTCGCGGAGTACGAGCGTGGAGTCGAATCGGGGGCGCCTTACGATGTGGTCATTTTGGACCTGACCGTCCCCGGAGGCTTGGGCGGGCTCGATGTGTTGCGGACGTTGCGGAAACGGTACCCCGAGGTGTTGGCGATCGTTTCGAGTGGGTATTCGAGCGATCCGGTTCTGGCGGATTATTGCAGTTTCGGGTTCCAAGGGATGATTCCCAAACCCTACAAATTGGAAGACTTTGCCCGCGTGCTCAACGAGGTCCTGGGACAGCGGAAATAAAAAAGCCGCACCGTTAGGGTGCGGCTTGAAAGGATGGGCGATGATCAGGGGAGCAGTTGCTGCACCCGCATATCTTCAAGATTCGCCTTCGTGATCGTCTGGTACTGCGTCGTGGTGATGACCGGCGGCACGCTTTTGCCGCCGTTGATCAGCGCTATGGCGGTTTCGATCGCCTTGGCACAGGTCTCGGCAGGCTGCTGGGCAACCCAACCGGCAATGTGATTCTTCGAAATGGCACGCTCGATTTCTCGAGGGAGCATGACGCCGCATCCGACGACCTGCACTTTCCCGAGGCGGTTCTTTTCTTTCAGCCCCTTGAGCAGTGCGTTGGTGTACTCTTCGGTTGTCGCATAGACTGCGGCCACTTTCGGGTACTGCGCGAGGAGTCGATTGACGACGCTCAGTTCGGGTTCACCAGGCTTGGCCTCGACCTGGCGGACGATGGCTTTCGGGTGTGTGAACTGCAGGACTTCGAGCGCTTTTTTCTCCTGCTCGTTTCCGGGTGTGCCGAGAATCGCGATTTCGGTGGCGTCTTTCACGATGGGGGAGAACAGCCATGCTCCGGCGTCGTCGAGGCCGGCCGGTGGCGTCCCGATCTGGACGTGTTTCAACCCGGTGGGGGCGGGCCCCGAGAGGACAATGAGCTTGGTGCCACTCGTCGTGATACCGGTGAGCTCGGATTTAAAAAGCTTGGCCGCGGCTGGATTCACGATGAGAACCGCGGGCGCGTTGTTGCCGGTAAAAGAGCGGATGGCACGCTCTTGAGCGTTCTCTGCCGCATTTGCGGACAGGGTTTTGGAGGTGACGCTCAATTTTTTGTCATTGGCGTTTTGCTCAAGAAGGGTGGCGGCAAACTTCCAGTAGGAGTCTTGTTCGTGAAACAGGATCCCTACTTTGGCCTCGGCAAGGGCCAGGACGGGAGCAAGCAGGCACGCCATCAAACCTAGGGTGCGGAGTTTTTTTCCGCTGAGTATTGGCAGGTGCATCGGAGAGGGGTTTACCGGGTGTATGGGCGAATTTATATCAAGATGCAATACAGGGCGCCCCTGAATGCAGACTTTTTTTACAACAGGCCGCATTTCGCAGACACCGCCCGGTTTTGAAGTTCTGAGAGAAGGCCGCGGGCGTTGGAGGTGCCGATCCGATCCGCCCCGGCTGCCAGCAACGCCTCGGCGTCCTTCAACGTTCGGATGCCTCCCGCCGCCTTGATCTTGATCCGGCCGGTCCGGTGTTTCGCCCACAGGGCGATGTGGGTGGCGTTGGCGCCGGCACTCCCGAATCCCGTCGAGGTTTTGATGAAATCCGCGCCCGCCTCTTCGCACATCTGCAACGCGGCCAGAATCTGGTCCTCGGCGAGGTAGCAGTTTTCCGTGATCACCTTGACCAGCAGGCCAAGATCGTGGGCCTGGCGGGTGAGCGTGTGCAACTCGGTGGCGGCGTCGGACGGGGTGCCGTCGCGCAGAGCCGCATAGTGCATGACGATATCCACCTCATGGGCACCTGATTTCGCCGCACAGGCGATTTCCGCCGCCTTGGCCTGCGTGCTCATCCGCCCGCTCGGAAATCCGACCACCGTGCCGATGCGGACGTCCGAGCCGGAGAGCACGCGGGCCGCAAGCGCCACGCTCGTGGGGTAAATCATCACGCAGGCATAGGCCTGCTGTAACGCTTCCACGCACAGGGCGCGGATGTCGTCTGCCGTGGCGTCCAGCCGGAGATTTGTGGCATCAAGTGTGGCAGCGAGCGCAGCTGGTGTGAGCGTCATGCCCGCACGTTACGGCGAGGCCTGGTGCGGACGGAAGCCGTTTTTGCCGGATTTAGTCGGCGATGTCGTCTGCGCCAGGGACTACTTCCGCAAAACGATCGGCGAGGGCCGCCAGCTCCACATTGTGCACCGTCTGGGCTGCGATGGTGCCCCCCATGCCGTCGGGCAGGTCGCGGGTCGCGCAACCGTTGGCGACGAGTGTGCACGAGAAGCCTTGGTCGAGTGTGGCACGGGCCGTGGTGCTCACGCACATGTGCGTCATGAAGCCGACGACGATGACATGTTTGCGCCCGGTCGCGCGCAAAACCGATGCGAGCTCAGTTCCTGTGAAGCTGTTGGGCAGATGTTTTATGAGGACCGGTTCGCCGTCCTGAGGTTTTAACGACGGCATGATTTCGATCTGCGTGCCTGCGGGATCGAACAGGGGGGCGCCGGAGGCGCGGGCTTGCTGGACGATGTGAATGACGGGCGTGCCGGCGGCGCGTGCCCGCAGCAGGAGCCGCACGATCTCGGCCGTCGCCGCGTGTACTCCAGAAAGAGGGAGGCGTCCCTCGGCGTACTCCTGTTGCGCATCGACGATGACCAAGACCGAGTTTGAGAGGGTGGCGGGGGCCCAGTGGGCGTTCGCGATATCGAGCAGGCGTGGCGCGGGTGCCGGGTTGGCTGCGGCCAGCGAAAACCCGAGAAGGCAGAGAAGGGTGGCGGGAAGTTTCATGGACACATCATACCAGCTGCTCCGGGGGGAGGCTAATGCCGTGTTTTTGGGTTGGTATGCCTTTCGGTTATAGACTTCGTTGGCCGGGTGGAATTACGGCACCTGCGGTATTTTGTGGCGGTTGCAGAAACCCTCAGCTTTTCGCGCGCAGCGCAGCGTCTGCATCTGACGCAGCCTGCACTGAGCCGGCAGGTCCGCGACTTGGAGGATGAGCTCGGTTGCGAGCTGTTTTTGCGCACGCGAGGAAAGATCGCTCTGACTGCGGCTGGACAGACGCTGCTCGACCATGCGCGCGAGTTGCTCGCGGCCGCTGCGCGCGCGGCGGGTGCCACGCTCTCCGCCTCCAAACGCGCCGAGAGCCGCATCCGCATCGGCCACTATGGAATGTTGTGGGTCGAGCATTTCCAACCCGCGTTGAAACGCTTCTGCCAGCGTCATCCGAGCGCGCAGCTCGAGCCTGTCGAGGCGACTCCGGCAGCTCTGCAGGATGCGTTGCGACGCGGCGAGCTGGAGCTCGCCCTCCTGGGGGCGGTCGATGTTGGCAACCGGATCGAATTTGCGACGCGGCGTCTCGCGGTGTTTCCGGCGTGGCTCGCGCTCGGGGCACACCACCCGTTGGCGAAACGGCGGCGTCTCGCGTTGAAGGATCTCAAGGACGCCGAGTGGATTGCCTGGAACGAAGCGGATTTTCCCGGGAGGAAACGTGTCCTGGTGGATGCGGCGGCCCGCGAGGGCTTCACGCCCCGGATCGTGGCGGAGGAGGGCAGCCTGGCTTCGCTCCTGTTGCGAGTAGCGCATGGCGATGCGATCGGTTATGTCCTGCCGATGACCCGCCAGATGCCCCATGCCGGTGTGGTTTTGGTCCCGCTTGCGTCTGCGGAAATGGAGTTCGAGATGTTTGCCGCATGGCGGCGCGATACGCCCTCGGCGAGTCCGTGGCTCGAAGAGCTGGTGAACTGTCTGGAATCGCAGCCTGCGAGGAATCTCAAATGATCGAAGTCGAAGGCCTCACTAAACTCTTTCGCAATGGCCGGCGTGCGGAGGTGCGCGCGGTCGATGCGGTTTCCTTCGCCTGCCAGCCCGGCAAAATCTACGGGTTGCTGGGGGCAAACGGAGCGGGAAAGACGACCGCCCTCCGAATGCTTGCGACGTTGCTGCAACCGACCGCAGGTGCCGCGCGCGTGGCGGGGTTTGATGTCCGTACGCAGCCCGGAAAGGTCCGCGCTCGACTCGGGTTCCTGGCGGCTGGCACGGCATTGTATGGACGGCTGACTGCTCGTGAAACCCTGGCCTATTTCGGACGGCTCAACGGGCTTTCCGACCGGCAGATTTCCACTCGTGTCCAAAAACTGGCCACCGACCTGAACATGGGAGATTTCCTCGACAGGCGGGTGGACACGTTTTCCACCGGCATGAAACAGAAGACCTCCATCGCCAGGACTCTCGTGCATGATCCGGAGGTGTTGATATTCGACGAGCCGACGCTCGGCCTTGATGTCTTTGCGGCGCGCGCGATACGCGACTCCATCCGCGAGTGCCGCGATGCCGGGAAGACGATCGTCTATTCGACGCATGTGATGAGCGAGGTCGAAAAGCTGTGCGACGTGGTCGGCATCATCCACCGCGGACGTCTGGTCGCCGAGGGGACACCGGCGGCACTGAAGGCTCGCTTTGCGGCTGACGATATGGAGGAGGCCTTTGTCAGCGCCGTCGGCAACGAACCGGAGGTTGCCGCATGAACTGGCACAACGTGTGGACCGTGTTTGCCAAGGAGCTGCGCGACACCATCCGTGATCGACGCACGCTGATATCGACCCTTGTGCTGCCGATGCTGGCCATGCCGCTCATTCTGCTGGGAGTCGGCTCCGTAGCCTATAAATCCTTCGCAAAAGCACAGGCGGAAGTGCCGCAGGTCGCCATATTGGGAGGCGAGTCCTCGCCGGCCGTACGCGAGGCGCTGGCTGCCCATACGAAGCTCGCCGTCGTCCCGGCGCCGGAGGGATGGCGCCAGCAAATCGCCGACAAGCAATTGCGTGCGGCTGTCGAGATCCCCAATGGGTTCGACGCGGCATTGGCCCGCGGAGAGCCGGCGACCGTTCGAATCTACCACTACGATGGCGAGCTGCGGTCCGGCCTGGCCGTTTCCGAGGTGAGGCGCTTTTTCGGCGCGTATCGCGACAAGCAGGTGGCTGCTCGCCTCGCGGGGCGAGGTTTGCCTGCTTCATTCGTCAAACCCTTCGATGTCCGCACCGAGAATGTCGCGCCACCGGAGAAAGTGGGGGGCAACGCCATCGGGGGCCTCATTCCGTACGTATTCATTTTGTTCTGCTTTGCGGGGGCACTTTATCCTGCGATCGATCTGACCGCGGGCGAGAAGGAGCGCGGCACGCTGGAGACCATCCTCTGCAGCCCGGTGGGGCGCACGGAGCTGGTGCTCGGGAAATTCCTTCTGGTGCTGACGGCGTCGCTGGTGACGGTCGTCTGCTCCCTCGCGTCGATGGGGCTCTCCGCCCTGTTCTTGCAGCACCTCGCAAGCGGTGGGGCGCTCGCGCACGGTGCGGTGGCCGGTGCCGGCGCGGCGCCGACATTGCCAAGGATCGACCCGCTCGGTTTGCTGGCCGTTGGCGCCTTGGTGGTGCCTGTCGCCGCATTGTTTTCGTCGCTGCTCCTCGCGCTTTCGCTTTTCGCGAAAAGCGCGAAGGAGGCGCAGAGCTACGCGTCTCCGCTGGTCTTGGTAGTGCTCCTTCCGGCCATCATGAGCCTGCTGCCTGGAGTGGAGCTTAACGCCCGGCTGGCGCTCGTTCCGGTGCTCAATCTTTCACTCGTTTCCAAGGAGTTGGTATCCGGAGTCTGGAACTGGTGGCACCTCGCCTTGATCCTCGGATCCTCGTGCCTTTATGCGGCCGCCGGGCTGGCGTTTTGTGTGCGCATGTTCAACCGCGAGAGCGTCCTGTTTCGCGCTTGAGGCCGCGGGTATGTGATGCCTGGGGTGTTTGCCTCTGGTGCGGTCTGGGGTGTTTGTGGATTTTGCATGTCATCGCGCAACAAATACTGGTGCCACCAAGCTTGGTGAGGTAAAGAGTGGGTGAAATCAAAACGCGTCGGGCATTCGGTGACGATACCCGGAGGCATGGGGGAAATTCGATTTACCATTCAAAACATGAAACACGTTAAAAAGCTGCTCGTCGTACATGGCGACGCCAAGGCGCGCCGCCAGCTGACGCTCTTGCTCGCAGGCGTGGGTTTCGACGTGCGGGTGGCGGAGACGGTGGACGAGGCGCTGGAAAAATCTCGTGCCGAGATATTCGACCTCGCGATGGTCGAGCACGGCATGGGCGTGGAAGAAGGCGGCTCCTGCGTGAGCTTGTTGCGCAAGGTGCAGCCGACAATGCCCGCCGTTTTGCTCGTGAAACAATTGGATGTGCCACTCGTTGTTGCGGGTATCCGTGCGGGGGTGGAGGATGTGCTGGCTCTTTCAGGGGACATGGGTGCCGTCATGCGCCGCATCTGTGCCTTGGTGGGGACGGAGGATGGCTCGCATGCGGGAGCGGCCGCGCTCGAGGTGCTGGAGGAGTCCGAGTCGGTGTTGGCCACCGTCGGTTCTATGGACGGGGCCGCGAGCCATGTGCAGCCCGTACGCGATGAGGCCGCCGCCTTGAGGCTTATCCGCGAGTCGGTGGCCGATTTGGAGGGGCAAAAACAGGCGATCGCGGCGTCACAGGCACTTCTTGATGAGAAGGCGCGTGCGCTGGAGAGTGCACGGGAGGAGTTGATGCGCGACCGGCAGCGACTTGCTGAAGAACGCGCGGCACAGACGGTCGGAGGAGTAGCTTCGGCGCCAGAGTCCGCGGCGCTTGCAGGCGAGCGTGAGGCGCTGGATGCCTGGCGCCGTGAGCTTGCGCAAGAGGCTGAGCGGGTGCGTGCGGATTCGATCCGTCTGCAGCAGGAGCGCACGCAACTCGATATGGAGCGCCGCCGCTGGCATGACGACTTGGATTTGTTGCGCGAGGAAGAATCGAACCTGCGACAATACGAATCTCGTTTGCGCGACATGCAGGCGCGCATGGAAGCGGATCGCGTCGAGTGGGCGAGTGCGCATGCGACGCGCGATTCGCGGCCTGTTTTCGCCGATGGAGGTGCGCTCAAGGAGGCCTGGGGGAAACTCCAGCGTGCGACCGAAATATTCGAGGCCGAGCGTGCGCACTTGCGCGAGGACCGTCTGGCGTTTCGCGAGATGGAAAAGGCGCTCAAAAAGCGGGAGGAGGCACTTTCGTTGAAGGAGCGGCAGTACGCCGCCAATGAGCGGCGCCTGCGCGAGACAATCCAGCGCGAGATTCAGGCTCAGGCGCCGCTGCCGGCGGCGCCTGCGGAAGAGCCCTCGACGTTGCGAAATCTCACGCGCACGCCTTTTGCGGTGGCCAAGGCCGTCTTTGGCGGAGGCTCCTGAAGTGCCAGGCGCCTTCGCGCTTGCTCCGGATTGAGTCGTCATTCATAGACGACCCCGCATGAAACGTGAACCGTTCCATTCCACACGACGCCCGTCCGCCGGAACTCCGGCGGCGGCAGTCTTGGTTTGGTGGCGACGCGTGGCTTGGCGATGGTGACGCACCGATGATGCGTCCGCGCGGGTACGCCCGCTCCGATTCCGCCAAGCCCGACTCCGACTGAGTCGGGCTTTTTGTTGCCACTAAAACCAGCCCACACGTTTCGCCATGAATGCCACAGAAATTTCCCAGGAAATCCCCCTCAACACCGTCGCTTTTTACGGGCGCACGTTATCGGAATACATGCGCTTTTTTGCCCTGATGCCGGACGCGCTTCAGAAGGTCAGCATACTGGATGTTGCCGCCGGCCCGTCCTCATTTACGGCGGAGGCGACGCGCCGTGGGCTCGACGCGACGGCAGTCGATCCGCTCTACGGTTATCCGGTCGACACCCTGCGGTCGCATGTGGCCCTCGACTACCGTCACATGCATGATCGCTTGCGGGAGCGGGCGGCGTTCATGGCGTGCGGGCCCGTATTTGGGTCGGTCGAAGAGGCGATCGCAGAGCGGCAACGCGGGGCAGATCGGTTCTTACGCGATTACGAGAGCGGTTTTTTGCACGGTCGTTACGTCGGGGGCTCTTTGCCAGCCCTGCCGTTTCTTGATCGACAGTTCGACCTCGTGCTGTGTGCGCATCTGCTCTTCGTGTACGGCCGGCAGTTCGACTTTCCGTTTCACTTGGATGCCTGCGTGGAGCTCGTGCGGGTGAGTGCGGGGGAGGTACGGATCCATCCGCTGTGCGGGTTGGATGGCAAACCGTATCCCGGACTCGACCGCCTGCGAGGCGAGCTAGAGGAGCGGGGCATCGTCAGCGAGGTCGTGGGGCTCGACTATGCGTTTTTCCCCGGGGCCGATTCGATGCTCGTGCTACGGCGAAGGTGAGCGGGATGTGCCGGTAGACGGTGGTTGTTCCGCCAGATGATATTCATTAATAAGCTCCTTGGCTCTTTGGGTTGTCATGAATGAGATCCCGGGGACGGCGTGCTCTGCTGGTGGCGCAGGGTTCACCAGCAAGAGCTCACGCGCTTGGCGCCCGCGTCCTACCGACCAGTCTGCGATTTCTGATTTCCAGCGGTGGATGTAGCCGGTTGCTAAGATCACGGCTGCTAAGCTTGCTAAAATGGAGAAGGTGAGGCGCGGGACTTTGCGACGTTCGAGTCCCCCCCAGAGGCCCTCTATGCAGATGGCGTAGATCGGCAGCATGCAAATCTGAGCGGAATACTGATAGCGCGAGCTGGTCACGGTCTCCAGCCCGGTGTGGAAGCGGCCAATTCCAACAAGGGCAGCGGATCCAAGGGCAAAAAGAACCAACGTAGAGACCAGCTGGCGCTCGCGTTCTGTGGCTCGCTGCCAGACCCAGAGGATGCATGCGCCGTTCGCTAAACCGAGGACCACTACAGTGAGCCAGCTCCATCCGTCAAATGGGAGTAAGTGGTGCAGGGGATTGAGGGCGAAAAAATAGGAGGCGTACGCAAGGCCTTTCATGAGTGTCTGTGCTGTGACATGCTGCTGGTTCCCACCTGCAAATAGGGCGATGACAGCCGCGACAGCCAAACTTGGCAGCGAGCAGATCGCTGCATTCAGCCACTGTTTGGCCCTCGGATATCGATCAGGGCGCGCCGGATAGAGGGCGACGAGGCCGAGGGCGAGCCCTGTGACGACGCCGCGGGAGAAACACAGTGCGCTCGCAAGGGCACAGCCAAAAAGGAGGACGATGTCCCGCAGGCGGGGGGCTGTGGCCGAGGATTGGACATGCAGGGCGGCAAGGAAGAAGGTCATTGAGATCACGGCCGACCACTGGGTGGCCCAGCAGAGCGTCTCGATATTGGCTGGAGTGAGGGCGAAAATCACGGTGGCCGGTACCGCCGTCCGCCAAGATAGGCCGTTACGCGTGAGCAATCGGTGAAACAGCACTGCGTTTAGGGCGTGGGTTATCCAGATGATCCAGATCATCACGTAGTAACTCCCTGAAATGATGGCGGCGCCCCCCCAGAATAATTTGAAGAGAGGTATGAAGTTTTCTGCAAACGGCAGGGCCACCCATCGCCAGAATCCCAAGCGCGAGATCTGATCGAGCAGATCCCAGTCATCGCCGAACCAGAATAATTCGGCGAACGAGCGAGCATAGAGCAATTGTGGCAGAAGCGCCAGAGCCGCTATGGCCCCAATCCATAGGGTCCGATCTTTCATTGTAGACAAGGAGGAATGGCGGGATGGCATATTGACTCTTAGCTGGTTGATCACTGAGTGCGGGTAGAAATCTCGTATAGTTGAATGTGCGCATCGTCCCAGTATTTGGCTTCGCCCGGCGATGCTTCAATACGCAGATTTCTCAGTTTTGGAGTCGGGCGGCTTTTCATGTAGCCCAACAGATCAGCTTGGTTTTCCACGATGGGGTAGACGAGGAACCCCTCGTGACATGCCTTGGGCAACATCCGATGGTGGATTTCTCTGCCGGCGGTATCGACCGCCGAGAAATTGAGCTCACTTGGCTTATAAAGAAAGGCTCGCGCTTTGCCCAGGATGGATGGAGCCGCGGTGACTTTGAGCCAAAGCCGGCCTGTGATTTCCTGTGGTAGTGGGATATCGGCTCCCATGGGGGCCGAGTGCTCAAAAACGAGTTTGGTCGTGGTCGTGAATTGGTGGGTGGTCTCGCGCTTGAGCAGTGCGTACTCACCCTCGGAAAAGCGTAGCGAGTAACGCTCGGGCAGGTCGGACCAAAGTGGAGCGTCATCGCACGGGGGGTACCGATTATCGATCGTGGAGACGCTCCATAGATAGTATTCCGGCGCATTCGTGGATTCATGGAAGGCGCGGTTGATCCTCTGCAGCGCAGGCGTGTACACGCTGTATCCCTGCGGAATTGGGCGGGGGTGGTAGTTCAGGCCGTTCAGAATCAAGATGCCCTGCTCGTAGTTGAAGTTGTCGATCGTGGATTGTCCCACTTCGGACTGCAGTCGTGGCAATGCCGCCTTGTTCCGGCTGGAGGCCTCCAGCTCGTGCCAGTGGCGCACAAACGCTTGTGGCGCGCAGATGACCCTCCATGTGGAGGCGATGCGTCCGACAATCATTTTGGGTGTCTGTGCCATCAGATGGGGCTCTGCCAGCCAGGCGCCGCCCATGGCCACGGGGATGATCCAGGCGCTCCAGCGGTCCAGCCCCTTGGCCTGCATCCAATGGGGGTGGGTACAGGAAAAAAGTATTGCGGTGAAAAACCAGCCGAGCACATGCCCGTCCGCGCGGGTGAACCCATGCTTCCACGCCAGCAAAGAGGCGAGGCCTCCAACGAGTCCGACGCCCCAGATCGTCGCTTCTTCGTGTGCGCGTCGCATCATGAGCAGGATGTGGATGCCCAGCGCAACTGCTGTGATCGCGCCGCATGCGAATACTGGGGCGCTTTCATTCGAACCCATCGCCCATGCATAACCGGTGGCGATCTCCCAGCTTGTCGACAGATAAGCTGGGAGCCGGAATCCATTTTGTCCGACCAATCCCCACAGCAGGACAAATCCCACACCGTAGCCGAGCGGCAGCAGCAAAGCTCGCCACCACTCGCGGCGAATCCCCGCCGCTGCGCCCGCCACGAGTACGCCCGCAGAGGCCAGCAACAAGTAGGTAAACTTCACTTGGCTGAGGATCACTAGTATGGGCAAAGCCAGAGCGATCTTCCACGGGTTGGTTCCTCCCGGCATGAGCCAGCTGGCAAGCAATGTGGTGATGAGAAAAAGGTAGAAGGTATCGCTGAACAGCCACGTATAAACGATGATCAGCGCCCATACCGCGAGTTTTCGCCACCACGGCAGCCGGGCCAGGGCCATCCCCAGCGTGAGGCATAGGATGAGTTTGCCGAAGAACTCCCAGAGAAGCTTTGCGGAGAGCGTTTCACTGAGCACGAAAGGCTGATTGAGGAAACTCAGGGGGCCTGTCGTGAATATGATATCCCGGCCAAACTCCCAATGCCGTGTAATCGCCAGTGACATGATCTGTTGCCACGAGGAGTCTAGCTCCGGCTGGGGCGGATTGGGGGCGTCGAAAAGGGCCAGCCATGCCAGAATGGGCAACGCCAATCCCGTCCATACCGCATGGCGGTCCAGCCGTATTTGCGCGGCCCGCAGACTTTGGACCAGAGGCGACCAGTGCCGGATGAGCACCACGGCCAGAAACAGCCCAAGTCCCGCACCGATGAAGCGCACCCATGCAGGCCACAAGCGGACGCGTAAATCGATGGGCTCGGCCAGTGGCCACTCCAAGCTGGAGTCCTGACTGTCCGTACGCGTCGTGATCTCCCAGCCGCCGGGCCGTTCCGCCACGGATGCGACCTCATTGTTCGGGTGCCAGGATTGGGTCTCGGCTTTTTCCAGAATATTTCCCGCCGCATCGAGAATTTCCACTTGGGTCAGCGTGGCCGAGCCTGGGGCGTTTAACGGGTCTAGTCGCACGGCCCTGATCTTGCATGGAGGAAGATCGAACGTGTAATCGACGGGAGCTCCGTCGGCCGGGCCGATCGGCTTGCGGATCGAAAGGGCCTCGCTGAATCCCTTGCCCGCATCCACGTAAACCTGAATGTCTCCATGTGCCGCCGTGGCCATCCGCAACCGCAATTGAGCCGCGGTCTTTACGGGCGGCTGCCAGCATAGCGGCGCCAGCAGGGCAAGCACCCCCAATGTGACAATTATGTTTTTGAGAATATCGGCTGGCCGCATGTGCGCGCGTCAATAGCGATGTTACCTCGGATGAGGCAAGCGGTGAGTGCCGCTGTTGCCCGCGGATCAGGCCTATACGGGGCTGGGGGGGGGCAGATATTTCTTTCAAGTTGCCGAAGAGTTTCGCAGCGTGCGCATGGTGCCACTCTTGTGCGGCGCCATCTCCCACGAAACTTCACGCGGCCCTATGTACCACGGAAAGAAAATCGTCGTCGTCATGCCGGCTTACAATGCCGCCAAGACGCTGGAGAAAACCTACGCGGAGGTCATGGCGCAGGAGATCGTCGATCTGGTGATTCTCGTCGATGACCGCAGCCGCGACGAGACGGTCGAGGTGGCGCGCCGGCTGCCCGGCGTGCTCGTGCATGCGCACGAGAAAAACACCGGCTACGGCGGCAACCAGAAGAGCTGCTACCGCATCGCGCTGGAGCAGGGCGCCGACATCGTGATCATGGTCCACCCGGATTATCAGTACACGCCGCTGCTGATTCCGGCCATGGCGAGCATGATCGCCAACGGCCTCCACCCGTGCGTGCTCGGGTCCCGCATCCTTGGCGGCTACGCGCTCAAGGGCGGCATGCCGTGGTGGAAATACGTCTCCAACCGCTCCCTCACGTTCGCGCAAAACTTCCTCATCGGCGCCAAGCTCTCCGAGTACCACACGGGCTACCGCGCCTATTCGCGCGAGCTGCTCGAATCGATGCGGCTCGACCACCTCTCCGACGATTTCATTTTCGACAACCAGTTCCTCGCGCAGGTCGTCTGGCGCGGGCACACCATCGGCGAGGTCAGTTGCCCGACGAAGTATTTTGCCGAGGCGTCCTCCATCAATTTCCGCCGCAGCCTGAAGTACGGACTGAGCTGCCTCGGCGTCAGCCTGCGTTTCCGGCTCGCGCGGATCTTCGGCACCAAGCCGTCGTTCGTGTAACGCACCTGCTCGCCCGGCGGTCGCGCTTTCACGCGACCGCCGTCCGCCACGCAGGTCTCAGCCCTCCATCTCGGAGACTTCGAGCGAGGCTTTTTCCCATTCGCTCGTCGCCGTCTCGAGTCGGGCGACGACGGTCGCCAGCTCCCGGTTGAGCGCCACGGCTTTGCCGGGCTCGTTGTACGTCTCAGGCGCTTCGAGTGCGTTGGTGAGGCTGTTCTGCTGCTCCTCCAGCGACGCGATTTCCTTTTCGAGCTGGGTGACGCGTGCCTTGGCCGCGCGAAGCGGTGCCGACCGTGCGGCGCGCGCTTCGGCCTCGGCGCGTTTTTGCTCCTTGGTCTTCGGGCCGCTGCGGGCGGCGCGGTTGGCATCGCCGGCGTCGGCTTTTGCCGCCGTGGCCTGCACGGGGCGGCCGTCGGTAAAGCCGGCGGTGAGCGCGGCGCGCTCATTGCTCGCGCCGGATTTCTGAAGGTAGTAGTCGTAGTTGCCCGCGTAGGGCGTGAGCCGACCGCCGCTCACGTGGAGCACCTGCTCCGCGAGCGCGCGGATGAAGTACACGTCGTGGCTGATGAAGATCAGCGTGCCTTCGTACTGCTTGAGCGCGGCGACGAGCGCATCGATCGATGCGATGTCGAGGTGCGTCGTCGGCTCGTCCATGAGCAGCAGGTTCGGCGGCGCGAGCAGGAGCTTCACGAGCGCGAGGCGCGATTTTTCGCCGCCGGAGAGCACGGAAACTTTTTTGAAGACGTCGTCTTTGCGGAAGAGAAACCCGCCGAGAAGCGTGCGCGCGAGTTGCTCAGTGACGTTGGGGTTTTCGCTCCGCATCTCCATGGCCTCCTCGAGCACGGTGTGCTGGAGGTTGAGGTTGTCGCCGCGGTTCTGGGCGAAGTAGCCGGCGCGCACGTTGCTGCCGAGCTCGCGCGTGCCGCCCTGGATCGGGATCGCGCCGCCGAGGATTTTCAAGAGCGTGGATTTGCCGGCGCCGTTGGGGCCGACGAGCACCATGCGCTGGCCGCGCTCCGCGAGGAAATTGAGTCCGCGATAGACGACGTGGTCGCCATAGGCCTGCGTGACGTCGGCCAGCGTGATGACCTTGAGGCCCGAGCGCGGCGGTTGCGGGAAGCGAAACTTGATGCGGACGAGATCCTCCTCGGGCGCGTCGACGGCGTCTTCCTGCAGACGCGCGATCTGTTTCTCCTTGGACTTGGCGCGGGTGGCGAGCGAGGCCTTGGCGCCGAAGCGATCGACGAAGCGTTGCAGGTGCTCGATCTCGCGCTGCTGGTTCTTAAACACTGCGAGCTGTTGCGCGTGGTGCTCTTCCTTCAGGCGGAGGTAGTCGTCGTAGTTGCCCGTCCAGCGGTAGAGGGTGCGGTTGCGCAGTTCGAGGATCCCGGTGCACAGGGCGTTGAGGAACGCGCGATCGTGCGAGATGATCACCAGCCCGCCGGGGTAGCGCGTGAGATAGTCCTGGAACCAGAGGAGCGCTTCGAGATCGAGATGGTTGGTCGGTTCGTCGAGGAGCAGCAGCGCGGGCTCCTGCACGAGCAACCGCGCGAGATGCGCGCGCATCACCCAGCCGCCGGAGAAGGTCCGCGCGGGGCGGTTGTGGTCGGTCTCGCGAAAGCCGAGGCCGGCGAGGATGCGCTTGGCGCGCGGCTCCAGTGTGTAGTCGATGTCGTGGTCGTGGTGCTCCTCCGCCAGGTGCCCGGTTTTCGAGGCGAGCGCGATCTGGAGGATGGTCTCGTCGCCGGCCGGCGAGCTTTCCTGCGGGAGAAATCCGAAGTCGGCGCCGCGTTCCCACGTGATCGTGCCCTCGTCGGCGGATTCCTCGCCGAGGATGAGGTTGAACAGGGTGGACTTGCCGGCGCCGTTGGGGCCCACGAGGCCGAGGCGGTCGGACCGCTGGATGAAAAGCGAGACGTCCTCGAACAGTGTGCGGGGCCCGTAGCTTTTGGAAATGTCGGCGATGGTGAGCATGGAAACCCTCAGACAACCGCAGACGGCTGGCGTTGGTCAAGGGCGCGCCGAGGCGGGTTTAGCGTACGCGGGCCAGCGCCACGGCACCGGCGACCGCGATCAGCCCACCTAGGAGCGAGCGGCGACTGGGCTTTTCGCCCTCCAGCCAGTAGCTGAAGGGCAAGATCACCAGCGGCGTGCAGGCGACGATGGGCAGCACGACGCCGCTCGGCGTGGTGCGCAGCGCCCATTGGTAACAACTCACGCCGAGCACCGCGCCGCACAGCGAATTGGCGGCAATCCACCGGTACGTGTGGCGTTTCGGCTGCGTTGCTTTATCGATCGCGCCCTCGCGTGCCTGCGGCGCCAGCCGGCTCCAGAGAGTCATGAGCATTGCCGCACACACGAACCCACCGAGCGTGCGGATGTACGCGGCGCTGATGGCGTCGCTGGACTGGCCGGCGAGCGCGGCCACGTCGTTGGCCTTGCGGCTGAGCACCGCGCCGAGGCCCTGGCAGGCGGCCGAGCAGACGCCAAGCACCAGCCCGAGCGGGCGCACCGCCACCGTCTTTTTACCTGGGAAAAACGCCACCGCCACGCCCACGAGGATCGTCGTGCTCCAGACGATTTGCGCCGGCGAGAGGGTGGTGCCGAGCCAGAGCCACTCGGCGAGCGCCGCGATCGGCGTGGCGAGGCACTGCGTCATGAGCACGCTGAGTCGCGCGCCGACCATCGGCATCCCATAGAACAGCGCGATGTCGCCCAGCCCCATGCCGAAAAGTCCGCTCAACAAAAACCAGCCCGTGTCCGCGTGCGCGAACCCGCTGCCCGCCGTGTGCGCGTAGAGCGCGAGGAGCGCCAGGGCCAGCGCCAGCCGCGTGAGGTTGGCGCGGACGGGGCCCACCGCCGCGATCGACTTGCGCGCGGAGATCGCGGAGACCGACCAGAGCAGTGTCGTGAGAAAGGCCGGGAGCATGGGAGGCCCACGATTGGCAGGGCAACATGCCCAACGGCACAAGCGCGGAGTCTACGCGCCCGTTGCACATTTTAAGCTTTAGAGTCGCACCCCGCCGGTCCTAGCTTCGCGCACCATTTCTCCCATGAAAGCCAAACGCAGCGCCAAACGCCCTGAAGACATCAACGCCGCCCTCGCGGCCAAGAAGGGCCCCATCTCGCAGTTCCTCGCGAAGAACTATCACCACTTCAATGCTGCCTCCCTGCTCGACGCCGCCAAGGGCTATGAGACCCACCTGAAGGCCGGCGGCAAGATGCTCGTCACCCTCGGTGGCGCCATGTCCACCGCCGAGCTCGGCATCACCCTCGCCGAGATGATCCGCCAGGACAAGGTCCACGGCATCGTCTGCACCGGCGCCAACCTCGAAGAAGACATCTTCAACCTCGTCGCGCACGACTACTACGAGCGCGTCCCCGGCTACCGCGACCTCACCCCCGCCGACGAGCAGGCGCTGCTCGACCGCCACATGAACCGCGTCACCGACACCTGCATCCCCGAGATGGAGGCCATGCGCCGCATCGAGCACATCGTGCTTGAGGAATGGGTAAAGGCCGACACGGCCGGCGAGCGCTATTTCCCGCACGAGTTCATGTACAAGATTCTGCGCGGCGGTAAGCTCAAGAAGTCCTACCAGATCGACCCGAAGAATTCCTGGATGCTCGCCGCCTGCGAGAAGAACCTTCCGATCATCGTCCCAGGCTGGGAAGACTCGACCTTGGGCAACATGTTCACGGGCCACGTCATCACCGGCGACGTGAAGAACGTCCACACCGTGCGCACCGGCATCGAGTACATGCAATGGCTCGCCGAGTGGTACACGAAGACCGCCAAGAAACTGCGCAACGGCGAAGGCTCCATCGGCTTCTTCCAAGTGGCCGGCGGCATCTCGGGCGACTTCCCGATCTGCGTCGTCCCGATGCTGCACCAGGATCTCCAGCGCACCGGCGTGCCGCTCTGGGGCTACTTCTGCCAGATCAGCGACTCGACCACCAGCTACGGCAGCTACTCCGGCGCCGTGCCCAACGAAAAGATCACCTGGGGCAAACTCGCCGCCTCGACGCCGAAGTTCATCGTCGAAAGCGACGCCACCATCGTGGCTCCGCTCATCTTTTCGTGGGTGCTCGGCCACTAAGCCACCCGCCAACGTTTTCTCCTTCAGCCGCGCGCTCATCCCGCGCGGCTTTTTCGTGCCCAACCACCGCCCCGCTCGGGCCTTGCCGCCGGCGCCCTTTGTCCTTCAACTCGCCGGCACCCGCCCCATGAAGGAAGCCACCGCCCGCATCAAAATCAACAAGCTGCTCGAGGCGGCCGGCTGGCGTTTCTTTGCCGACAGCACCGGCCCGGCCAACATCCAGCTTGAGCCGAGCGTCACGCTCCAGGCTCACGACCTCGACGCCCTCGGCGAGGATTTTGAAAAGGCCAGCAAAGGCTTCATCGATTTCCTGCTCCTCAACGAAAAGGGCTTCCCGTTCATCGTGCTTGAGGCGAAAGCGGAAAGCAAAAATCCGCTCGTCGGCAAGGAGCAGGCCCGCAGGTACGCCCGTTCGCAGAACTGCCGCTTCGTCATCCTCTCCAACGGCAACCTGCACTATTTCTGGGATCTGGAGCGCGGAAATCCCTCCCTCATCACCACCTTTCCGCGGCCCGATTCGGTCGCCGGCTACCAGAAGAGCGCGCCCGATCCGAAGCGCCTCGTCGAGGAGCCGGTCGGCGACGATTATGTCGTCCTGACCCAGCGGCCCAGCTACGCCGCCGAGGCTGCTTGGAAAAACCCCGCCGAGCGCGACCATTTCATCGAGGTCAACGGTCTGCGCTTCCTCCGTGCCTACCAGAAGCAGGCGGTCGTCGCCGTGCAGCAGGCTGTTGCCGGAGGTCGCGACCGCTTCCTCCTCGAAATGGCCACCGGCACGGGCAAGACGCTCACCGCCGCCGCCCTCATCAAGCTCTTCCTGCGCACCGGCAACGCCCGCCGCGTCCTCTTCCTCGTCGATCGCCTCGAACTCGAAGACCAGGCGTTGAAGGCCTTTCGCAAGACCCTCGCCGCCGACTACCGCAGCGTCATTTACAAGGAGAGCCGCGACGAATGGCGCCGCGCCGACATCGTCGTCACCACCGTCCAATCGCTGCTTTTCAACAACAAGTACCGGCAGCTTTTCTCGCCGACCGATTTCGACCTCGTCATCTCCGACGAAGCCCACCGCTCCATCGGTGGCAACGCCCGCGCCGTCTTCGACTACTTCGTCGGTTACAAGCTCGGCCTCACCGCCACGCCGCGCGACTACCTCAAGAAGTTCGACCGCGCCAAGCCCGGCACGCGCGACCCGCGCGAGTTCGAGCGCCGCCTCCTGCTCGATACCTACCGCACCTTCGGCTGCGACGACGGCCAGCCCACCTTTCGCTATTCCCTGCTCGATGGAGTGAAGGACGGCTTCCTCATCAACCCGACCGTCGTCGACGCCCGCAGCGAGATCACCACCCAGCTCCTCGCCGACGAGGGCTTCGTCGTCGAGTTCCAGGACGACGCCGGCGACGAGCAGCAGGAGACCTTCAAGCAGCGCGAGTTCGAGAAACGCTTCTTCTCTCCCGCCACCAACCAGCTCCTCTGCAAAACCTTTCTCGAAAACGCGCTCCGCGACCCCATCAGCCGCGAGATCGGCAAGTCCATCGTCTTTGCCGTCAGCCAGAATCACGCCGCCAAGCTCGTCCAGATCCTCAACGAGATGGCCGACCGCATATTCCCCGGCAAATACCAGTCCGACTTCGCCGTGCAGGTCACCTCGCAGGTCGACGGTGCCCAGCAGCACACGATCAATTTCACCAACAACAATCTCCTCGGCTCCGCCAATTTCCTGCCACTCTACAAGACCAGCAAGGCCCGCGTCTGCGTCACCGTCGGCATGATGACCACCGGCTACGACTGCCCCGACATCCTCAACCTCGGCCTCTTCCGGCCCATCTTCTCGCCGACCGATTTCATCCAGATCAAAGGCCGTGGCACCCGGCGGCACGACTTCCGCGAGGAGCTGAAGGACGAGGCACACAAGGAGATCGTCACCGCCCCGCACAAGACCGCCTTCAAGCTCTTCGACTTCTTCGCCAACTGCGAGTTCTTCGAGGAGAAGTTCGACTACGACCAGGTCTTGAAACTGCCCAGGCCGGGGCGCTCCGGCGGCACGGGCCCCACCGACCCCGAGCCAGGCCCCACCGTCCGCGCCGGCACCTACGAGCATCTCGGCGACGACCTGCTCGCCTCGCTTCAAGTCGAGGAGATCGGCGAGGATGGCATGCGCATCGACCGCGAGTTCTACGCCAAGTTCGAGCACGTCGTGCGGGAAAACGAGTTCATCGCCGCCAGCGTCGAGGCGGGCCAGTGGGACCGCGTGCTCGACTACGTGAACCGCGAGGTTTTCGACAAGCCCACCGAGTTCTACACCCTCGAAAAGTTGCGTCGCGCCGCCGCCGTCGACCGCCGCCTCACGCTGCGCGAGATCCTCGAAAAAATCTTTGGCCTCATTCCGCGCTTCAAATCGAAGGACGAACTGCTGGAGGAGGAGTTCTCCAAGTTTGTCGCCGACTACAAGCCCGAGGAGCCCGAGGCCATCCCGGCGCTCAAGACCTACTTCAAAGCCTACGTCACCAGCGATCAGGTCCGCCACATCATCGAGACCGGCGATTACACCGACCTCGCGACCAATCCCGTTTTCACCACGAAGGACTTCAAGGCCGTGCCCGCGAAGTACCGCGCGCTCATCCCCGACTACGTGAAGGACTACGTCTCGCTCAACCAGTTCGTGGCGTGAGCGTCGGCACTCTTTCGGCCATGTCCCGCTCCGAAAAAGAAGAAACCCCGGCTCCTATCTGCCGCGAGCGGCCGAGGAAGGATTTCCGAGGTGAACGTCGGGACGGTGCGCCCGTGCTCCCGCTTCTGCAAGCATGAATCCGGCGTTCTTCCAACAGCTCGAGACCATCCTCGCCGCAGAGCGGATCGATGCCTATCGGCAGGATGGAGCCGCCCCGGTACTCGCGTTGGCTCGCTACCTTTGGAACGTTGCCCTCTGCGAGACGCTTTACTCGCCGCTCCAGATTGCCGAGGTCGCTTTGCGCAATGCGGTTCACCGCAGCATGCAGGCCCGTTGCGCCACCGATCAGTGGTACGATCTACCGGCCGCGCGCCTTCTCCTCTGGCAACAAACCCAGGTGTCGGAGGCGCGTCAGAAACTGCTGGCGGCGGGCAAACCCGACACCGCCGGGCGCATGGTCGCCGAGATGCACTTCGGCTTTTGGACCAGCTTTTTCAACAAGACCCATGCCGGCACCGGCATCGGCCACTATCTTGCGCAGCAGGCTTTCCCTCACGCGCCCCGGGGCGAGCGCGACCTGAAGAAACTCGATGCCCGTTGGCGCCGCATCCGAGACCTGCGCAACCGGGTCTTCCACCACGAGCGCATCATCCATTTCGCCGATCTTGCCGCGCAGCACTCCACGATCCTTGAGACCATCGGTTGGATCAGCCCGGAGCTGCTGGACATGACTCTCGCCATCGATCGTTTCCCGGTGGTTCGCCAAGCAGGCGTGCAGCCTTGGCTCGACCAAATCACCGCGCGCTGGCCTCGCCAGTCTTGAGCCCGCCGCCCCGGCGGCTCATTGCTCGTTCTCCCTCATGCTCGACTCCGATACCAAGCGCCGCATCGACACCGCCCGCGACATCCTCGTGGGCAAAGTCCCCGACCCCAAGTCCCAGGTCGAGCAGATCACCATCGCCCTGATCTATAAATTCATGGACGACATGGATGCCGAGTCCGAGGAGCTCGGCGGCAAGCGCAAGTTCTTCGTCGGCGCCTTCGCCCGCTATGGCTGGGCCAAGCTCATGCGCTCCGGCCTCGGCGGCCACGAGACCCTTGCCCTTTACGGCGAGGGCATCACCAAGATGACGGAAAACCCCGGCCTGCCGCCGCTCTTCCGCGACATCTTCAAAAACGCCTACCTCCCGTACCGCGACCCCGAGACGCTCAAGGCCTTCCTCAAGATCATCGACGAGTTCACCTACGACCACTCCGAGCGCCTCGGCGACGCCTTCGAATACCTGCTCTCCGTCCTCGGCTCCCAGGGCGACGCCGGCCAATTCCGCACCCCGCGCCACATCATCGATTTCATCGTCGAGCTCATCGCCCCGCAGAAGGGCGAGACCATCCTCGACCCCGCCTGCGGCACCGCCGGCTTCCTCATCTCCGCCTACAAACACATCCTCCGCGCCAACACCGACGCCAGGGGCCACAGCAAGCTCACCCCCGACGAGCGCGGCCGCCTCGCCAAAAACTTCACCGGCTACGACATCTCGCCCGACATGGTGCGGCTCTCCCTCGTCAACCTCTACCTCCACGGCTTCACCGATCCCCACATCTACGAGTACGACACCCTCACCTCCGAGGAGCGCTGGGGCGAGACCGCCGACG
>Ga0209717_1000846_pt1 | contig 35818 bp, 30 predicted proteins | sample AD_UKC048_MetaG_FD_184418 | JGI IMG/M metagenome (GOLD analysis project Ga0209717, IMG submission 184418) | Active sludge microbial communities of municipal wastewater-treating anaerobic digesters from USA - AD_UKC048_MetaG (SPAdes) (version 2) | ecosystem: Engineered > Bioreactor > Anaerobic >...
CGCGTTACAACGTGATGCTGAAAGATGAAAAATCGCCGCTGATTTACATCTGCATTAAAGCCGAGCGCTTCCCGCGTGTTTTTACCGTCAGGAAAACCTACCGCGACGGATCTTCCTATTTCGGGCCGTACCTGAATAAGTTCCGGGTAGACCAGATCACCGAACTGATCCGTAAGTTATTTCAGTTGCGCACCTGTAACCTGAACCTTTCGCAGGAAAATATCGACAAAAACAAGTTCAAACCCTGCCTGGAATACCATATTAAAAACTGCGCGGCGCCCTGTGTAAGTCTGGAATCGGAAGAATCGTATAACCGCAAGATCGAACAGATCAAAAATATTTTGAAAGGCAATTTTGCTGCGGTAAAAAGCCATTTGAAAGAAGAAATGCAGCGGTATGCGGAGAATCTGCAATTTGAACAGGCCCAAATCGCCAAGGATAAACTGGCGTTGTTCGAAGATTACCAGGGTAAAAGTACCGTGGTTAATCCTGCCATCAAGGACGTGGACGTATTCGCCATTGCCGACGATGAAAAAGAGGCGTTTGTCAACTACCTCAAAGTGGTGAACGGCGCCATCATCCACACCTACACCCTGACGCTGATCAAAAATCTGGACGAAGACCAGGAAACCCTGCTGCTTTTCGCCATCCAGAATATGCGGGAAAGATTCAACAGTATTACCAAAGAACTGATCGTGCCTTTCCCAGTGCAATTGGCTGACAACGAACTGATTATCACCGTTCCGAAAATCGGCGACAAGAAAAAACTGCTCGAACTTTCCGAAAAAAACGTGCAGTACCACCTGCTGCAAAAGAAAAAACAGGCCATGAATGCTACCGGCAAACAAACGCCTGCCGAACGTATTCTACGCACCCTGCAAGCCGACCTGCATATGGAAGCAGTGCCATTGTGGATCGAGTGTTTCGACAACTCCAACCTCCAGGGCACCAACCCCGTGTCGAGTTGCGTGGTATTTAAAAACGCCAAACCTTCCAAACGCGATTACCGGCACTACAATGTAAAATCGGTAGAAGGCCCCAACGACTTCGCCACCATGGAAGAAGTCGTGTTCCGCCGCTACAAACGCCTGATCGACGAAGACCAGGGTCTGCCGCAACTGATTATCATCGACGGCGGTAAAGGGCAACTCAGTGCCGCCATGAAAAGCCTGCGCGCCCTCGATCTGGAAGGTAAAATGACCGTGATCGGCATTGCCAAACGCCTGGAAGAGATTTTTTACCCCGACGATCCGGTGCCGGCGCTGATCAATAAAAAGTCGGAATCGCTCAAACTCATACAGCAGGCGCGCAACGAAGCCCACCGCTTCGGCATCACGTTCCACCGCAACCAGCGCAGCAAGAATTTTATCAAAACCGAACTCACGGAAATTCCGGGTATCGGCGCTAAAACGGCTGAAAAATTATTGCAGCATTTCGGTTCTATGGCGCGGGTGCGGGAAGCGCCGGAAGAAGATGTGGTGAACCTGGTGGGTAAGTCGGCGATGGGTAAATTGAAGGCTTATCTTGCGGCACAGGAGCAGGCTACGCTGGTGGAAAAGCAGGATGAGGCGCCTTAAAGGTTCTGCATCCGGGCGACCACAAGGGTCGCCCCTACATCCAGATTTTTCCGCACCTTTGCACCCGAACAAATCGCTCATGACCCTCCTGCTCACCACATTGAATGCGAAATACATCCATACCAACCTGGCCATCCGGTTGCTGTATGCGCTCAATGAAGACCATCCCGGACTGGAATGGAAGGAGTTTTCCATCAAGGAAGATCAGGACGAGGTAGCAGCATTTTGCAGCAGGTACGACGTAGTGGCGTTTAGTTGCTACATCTGGAACATCACGCAGACGCTGGAGGTGGCGCGAAAGATAAAATCCCTGAATCCGGCGGCCAAAATCCTGCTCGGCGGCCCCGAAGTGAGTTACGACTGGCAGGACGTGATCGCGCAGCCGGAAGTGGATTACATCATTACCGGCGAGGGTGAAACTCCTTTCCGCGCTTTCCTGCAGGCATATCCGGAGGTAGCGGACATTCCCAATATCGTGAGCAAAGCGGGTTCGGAAACCCGGTATTTCCAGGATTCCGTAATATTCGATCTTAAGGCATACGAGCAGATCATGCCATACCGCAACGATCCGCCGGAATCGCTGGCCAACAAAGTGCTGTACATAGAAACGTCGCGCGGCTGTCCGTACAAATGCGAATTCTGCCTGGCCAGTCTCGACAACAAGGTGCGTTACCTGCCCATGGACAGCATCAAAGCCACGCTGCTGTTCATGATGCAAAACGGGCGCGTGGTAAAATTCCTCGACCGCACGTTCAATATCAAAAGGGATTTTACCCTCGATATTTTCAGGTTTATTCTGGACAACTACCGCCCCGAAAACGTATTCCAGTTTGAAATAACAGCCGATATCCTGCATCCGGACATCATGCAATTCATCGAGGATCACGTGCCTCCGGGGTTGTTCCGGTTCGAGATCGGCATTCAGACCGTGAACCAGAAAGCAAACCTGGAAGTGAGCCGGAAGCAGAATTTCGACAAAACGAAAGCCATTATTCAGCGACTGGAGCACAAGGTGGAAATGCACCTCGACCTGATCGTAGGACTACCGCTCGACCGCTGGGAGGATATCAAATACAGTTTTGAAGAGGTATTTAAACTGTTCCCGCCCGAACTGCAACTGGGCTTTCTGAAATTCCTGAAAGGCACGCCGATGTTGTACAAACACGCACAGCACGGCTACGTATTCGATCCCACGCCGCCGTACCAGATCATTGAGAGCAATTACCTGTCGCGGGAGGAACTGCACCGCATCGAACTGCTCGAACACGCGCTGGAAATTTACTGGAACAAAAAAAGAACCCCGCATACGCTGAAATACGTGACTGTGCAGTACAGCATTTTCGAATTTCTGCTGGGACTGGGCACCTGGTTCGGCGAAAAAAAGGACTTTTTTAAATACGTGCTGGCAGACGTGTATGAATTACTATTCGATTATGTATCAACGTATTATCCGGATGATTCCGTTCTGAAAGAACTGATCGCGCTGGATTATTATCTGTACGCCAAGATCAATCCGAAAACACTTTTCCTAGAAGAAGTGGACCGGCAAACCAAAAACCGGTTGCTGGTGGAAATGGGGCTTCCGCAGGATCACACCCGTTTCAGGGTGCTTCCCGTGCCATTTGATTTTGCACATTTTACCAAACAAAATGCCATCGTACCGAAAGCCTCTGTGGTGGTAATCCGCTACAACGGAATCTCCAGAGCGGAAATTATGCCGCAACTATTGCCTGTGGAATAGGTTTGTATGACCCGGAGCCGGAAACCTCGATTACCGTGGACGGTCTACACCATCAAGGGCTCGACCTGATTGCCGGCAGCGTCACCCTTTTCCCGCAGGAGCCGGAAATATTTGAAAACACCATTGCCTATAACATCACGCTGGGGCTGCCGTACGAAAATGCGGAAATAGCGTCGATTTGCCAAACGGTGCATTTCACCGACGTATTGGCCCAATTGCCTAAAGGATTGAGCAGCAACATAGTAGAGAGGGGCGTTAATCTTTCAGGCGGTCAGAAACAGCGGCTCGCGCTGGCGAGAGGCCTGTTCGCCGCCAGAGACAATGAAATCATTCTGCTCGACGAGCCGACCAGTAGCGTCGACCCCAAAACAGAATCACGCATTTACGAAAGAATGTTTGCCGAAATGGGTGACAAGGTGGTGGTATCCGCCTTGCATCGCCTGCACCTGCTCACGCGTTTTGATTACGTATACGTGCTCAGCCAGGGCAAAGTGGTGGATCAGGGAACGCTCACTGAATTGCTGGACAAGAGTACAATTTTCAGAGAGTTGTGGGCGCACCAGGAAGATTTGCGGCCTGAGTGGAAGCCTTCCTGAGCGCAGCGATAAGGCGGGTAATTGCAGGCAAGGATTTTTATATGATGTATTTTGTATAACGAACTCCAACATGCGATACTCAAACTATTACCTGACGCTTGGCGCCTTACTGGTGTTTGCCACCCTTGAAATTTTATGTCAGATTTACTGGCTGCAACATTATGACAGGGGCGCCATCACCCTTTATTATATGTTGTTCGGCTTGATGGTGGGTTTTCTTCCCTTGTGGAAAGTTAAAAGGCCCCCTGCTGCTGCCGGTCCTTCATCGCGGATTGTGTGGACGGTATTGACCATCGCTTTATTGTGTTTTTCTTATCAGACGATTGTTATTTCGAGTGGCATGATGGCCAGGATTCCGGTCGATTACCGGCTGGCCGATATGTTGCCGATCATGCAAATCATGTCGCAGCGCTATGTGAATGGGGAGGAGGTTTATGATATTATCCCGGAGATATGGGGCGGCATGCAACCCATTTATCTGCCGGCGATGTGGATGCCCTACATTCCGAGTGTTACCTGGCATTTCGATCCGCGCTGGGTGACGGTGTTTTTTCTGCTGACGTCCAGTGTGCTGATTCTGTTGTGGCCGCCGGCCCGGAAGCGATTGAGTTGGTGCAGCCTGCTCGTGCTGATACCCATGTTCTTTTTGTTCAGGACGTTTCTGTTGTGGGATTTTCAGATGATCTCCCTCACCGACGAAGGCGTAGTGATCGGATTTTATGTTTTTCTGGCCTGGGCGATCTGGTTCGGCAACCCGTGGGTGTTGGGTATCGCATTGGCGTTGAGCATTTTATCACGTGTCAGTTACCTAAACTGGATCCCCTTTTATGCTATATTCGTGTGGGTGTTCGAGTCGCGCAGAAAGGCCCTGATTACAGCGGGTACGGCTATTACAATCGGGCTGTTTCTGATGGTTGTATCACAGGCGATTTTCCATCTGGAGGTATTCCTGGCGCTTCCAAAACGATACCTTGAAGCGATGATGGATCCGCAGCACTATCAGAATTCGCTGGAAAAAATATCGGCTACACAGGGTTTTGCCAAGTTTTTCAGGCAGGAGTATTTTCCATTGCTGCTGACGTCCAGTTACGTCACCACTATCGGCGCTCCTTTGCTGTGCCTGCTGGCATTCCGGCGTTTGCGCCACCGGATGGACGCCAATTTTTTTGGTCTTGCGACGCTGAAAATTACCCTCGTATTCTTTTTCAACCTCATCATCATGCCGCAATCGAACCTGTTTTACACTTCCGGGTTTTTGTCGCTGGCGATCCTGGCTTTTTATGCACAAACCGGCAGGGTAAATAAAGAACATCCCGTTTTGCCGGAGTCTACCTGAAAAAGTCGTTTATTTCCGCCATATCTTGATGGTCTAAGCATCAAGACAATACTTAGTTTAGGTTATTCTATCTGCAAAGGCCTGATTATCAACACAGATAACCAATAACTAATAACCGATAACCACTTATGCCTTATCGCAATTACTATCTGGCGCTGGTCGCTTTACTGCTTTGTACGATCCTGGAAACCCTTTGTCAGGTGTACTGGCTCAAGACGTATGACCGCAAACTCGTGTCGGTGGTGTATATGGCACTTGGCCTGGTAATCGGCTTCATACCCTTGTGGAAGGTGGAAAGGCCTGCTGCGGGGGCATCGGGCAAAAAAACGCACCGCTGGACATTCGGGGTTTTGTCGGTTGTTTTCGCATATTTCGTGATTCAGACTTTCGCAACCTCCCGCAAAATCATGGCCGGCACACCGGTAGATTACCATCTTTCCGACGTGTTGCCGATCATGCAAATTATGTCGCAGCGCTATGTGAACGGCCAGGAAGTGTATGCCATTATTCCGGAAATATGGGGCGGTATGCAGCCGATATACCTGCCGGCCATGTGGATGCCGTACATTCCGAGCGTCGTCTGGCACTTCGATCCGCGCTGGATCACGGTATTTTTTCTGCTGGCAGGCAGCGCGCTGGTACTGCTGTGGCCTCGTTCGGGAAAACAGTTCTCCTGGTGGAGTTTGCTGGTGCTGGTACCTACACTGGGCATGTTCGCCAATTTTCTGTACTGGGATCCGATCCTGATTTCCATGACCGACGAGGGTGTAGTGATCGGTTTTTATGTGTTCCTGGCCTGGGCTTTGTGGCGCGGCAATCCGTGGCTGATTGGTATGGCACTGGCGCTCAGCGTTTTATCGAGGGTTAGTTTGCTGGCCTGGATTCCGTTTTTCGGACTTTTCGTTTGGTTTTTTGAATCACGGCAAAAAGCGTATAAAATTGCGGGAACAGCATTCGTTTTCGGCACTTTTCTGATGCTGATGACCAAAGCCATTTTTTACCTCGACGTATTTCGCGCCCTGCCGGGCAGGTACCTGGAAGCAGTGATGGGGGAGGACTACTGGAAGTTGAAACCGACGATAGAGGAAAGCCTCGGCCTGGCTAAATTTCTGGAACAAAAGGACTTGCCCTTGCTACAAAACCTGACGTTCCTGACAACGCTGGGCGCGCCGCTGTTGTGCCTGCTGGCTTTTTGGCGTTTCCGCGACCGGATGGATGCCACGTTTTTCGGGCTGGCTACACTCAAAATCACGCTGGTGTTTTTCTTTAACCTGCTGATTATTCCGGTGCCGAATATTTTTTATACCTCGGGGTTTTTGTCGCTGGCGATTCTGATGTTTTATTCACAACAACAAAAAACTATTTAACCACAAGGAACACAAAGGGGTTTCACAAGGTTCACAAAGCAGTGATAAGCAATACTTTGTGAACCTTGTGAAACCCCTTTGTGTTCCTTGTGGTTAAAGAAAACTACTTCTTCATCAATTCCAGAAACGCCATGAAGCGCTCGAAATTCTTTTCCGCTTCAGTGCTTTTCGCGAAGTCGTACGTGTGACCCTCGAATGCTTCCAGCAGTGCGTTCATTTGAGGCAAAGAGCCGGCTGCGTGTGAGGGAGCCGAACCTGCCGCGATTTTTTCTTCCAGTTGCCCGATTTCCGTGCGCATGGATTGCAGCAGAAAACGGTTGTTTTCAATCACCTTTCCCATGTCCTGTGCAGCAAATGCGGTGCGCAACTGGCCGAGGCGGCGGTCGAAACGAACGATCTCGAACGAATCGCGGGAATGTTCCGTTGCCAGCGGGTTCTGATAATTGGTAATACGTTCTTTTCTGCCTTCACTTTCTTGTGCTGAAAGTGAATGTACACAGGCGCAAAGAGCGAAAAGGGCGATAAAGAGTTGTTTCATAGTAAGTTGTATCTGATCGGTTGGATGTGTGGCTATGTTCGGACGTCGAACGCTGACAAAAGTAGAAAATTATCGGAATCCGTTATTCGCTTTTCCACTTTTTCATACGCCCGTCCGGATAGCAGTACCAGGCCTCGTGTGCCAGTCCGAACATGGCCGCATCTCCCGGGGAATTGCCGTACGCTACGATGTATACGAATTGATTCAACGGAAACGCTTCCAGAATACGCTGCGCTTTTTCCTGCCGGTTGCAGTTGGGTGTGGCAAAATACCCGGTAAAAACCTCCTGTACGTATTGTAACTCCGTGCAAATCAATGTAATACCTTCCGCTTCACAAAAAGGCCGAAGCCAAAGATCCATCGAAGCGGATACAATCGCTACAGTATCACCGGCGTCGCGACTGGCACGAAGGATGTCGATCATTTGCGGCCGCAGCAGGGCAGGGAGGCGGTTTTGGCAAAAGGACCGGCCGATTCTGTCGAGTTCCTGCCGGCTTTTTCCAACGAAAAAAACTTCCAGGATAGCGGCCTTGGCACGTTCGGCACGGGTGTTTTTTTCCAGAAAGAGCAGTACGGGGAGTTTGAAAAGCAGCAAAAACATACCTGTAAACAGGTTCCATCCCGATACCGAAAACAACAGGAAAGCCCCGAAGGTATCACCCCAGGTAAGGGTGCCGTCGAAGTCGAATAAGACCAGACGGCCCGATGCTGTTTGAGGTTTCGTATTCATGTTATTGGTACTGAATCACTTGAAAGTGCGGGGTTGCTTCGAGGAATTTTCCCCGGCTCATCAGTTGTTTCGTCAATTCCAGTTCCGGATCGGAGTTGATTTTTTCCAGAAAACTTTTTTCAATAAAAAGTACGGGTTTTTTAGATGCTAAACTGTTTATAATCAAATGATTGTCGCCATTTGTTTCTCTTTGAACTAACCAATCCAGCGGTAAGGCTGAGCAGGTTCCGGTCAGGAAATGTGCTTGCGGGAAAGCGGGTAAAACAGCAAAATCGGATCCATATTTCCGGTTCAGATCCAGCAGATCCCGGTAAAGCGCTGCTGTTTCGGGTGTGCTGTAAATGCCCTGTAGTTTTGGGAAAAAATTGCCCAAGTGTTCGGTCATTTCACTGCGCCGACCGTCGCGGTACACGAATTCGTAATTGAACCATGCCACCACCAGCAATATCAGGATCTGCGCCAGATACCACCCTTTTGCCTGGGATTTGGATTGCCAGGTTTCCTGTAAAATCCGGCCGATTTCCAGCGTTGTAAACATCCACGGTGTAGCCAGGAAAATGGGCAAACTGTAACCCCAACTGATCGCAGCGCTCCAGGAGATCGCCAGCAAAGCCAGCAACAAAATGACGGGATCCGGCAACCCTTTTTTAAAAAATGCCGGTTTCTGCTGCTGTTTCCACCATTCCAACGCCAGCCAACCCGCATATGCTACCCCCACCAGAAACAGCAACCGCGCCTGTGTATATGGCGCCGTAAATTCTTCACGCCTCCACACTTCCAGCACATAGGCGCCCAGTAACAAAGCCGTCCACAGGTTCCACGTCGTAAAAGCCGCATCGGTATTGCTGCGTTTCAGGAACCACCAGGCAACCGGCGCGAGCAAGAGTACGCTCAGCAAGGCCAGTCCGGGTTTGATGTGCAGGTAATCCAGCAATCCGTGTTGCAGCGCCTGTCCGCCGGAAGCGGAGGCACCCGTCATTTGCAGGTAATCCTGCAACAGGCTGTTTTGATATAAATAACTGAAAAACAAGACAGTACATAACAGTGCGCTCACCGAAAACCAGAAGATTCGCCCCGCTTTCCGGGGATGATCCCACAGCAGCATCAAGGCCGGGAAAATGACTACAAGCGGGTAAAATGATTGCTTGCAAAGCATCGCAGCGCAAAAGGAAATGCCTGCCAGCGCTGCGCGCAAAAACAGAAGTCGCTTGAAGTCAGTTCGTGCCGCATACAGCCACAGCGCCAGCACGGAAAACAGTATTCCGTCGACCGTATGCCAGGCACACGCAGGGTAACCATGCACCGAAACGATAAAACCTGTCGTGGCCAGCATCCAGCGATACGAGCCTTTCGCCAGCAGGTCGGCGGCCAGCCAGGAATAAAGGGCCAGTTTGAAATAAAAAATCCAGCGCTCGCCCAGTACGCTCCAGGTTTCGGGCAGCAGGGTCAGTTCCAGGGCGCGCAACCAGACCGGCAAAGGTGGTCGCACATAAAGTATATCCTGATAAAGCGTTTTCCCGCACAGCACCTGCCAGCCCAGTCCCGTTAAAAATCCGCCATCCGTTTCATTGATGCCAAACGGCGCGTACAGCAGACCGTACAGCAGCAGGACTACAAAAAAAAGGTAAGAGAAAAGGCGATCGGGGACCTGGAGGTTCATACCGGTTTATTTGCAACGGCGTTTCGTTGTCGTGATCAACTGTCTTACGAAGGTGAGTTCGGGTTGTATTTCGCGGTAATCCGAATTTTCCAGTTCTTCCCGCAACGACTGCTCCACGGCATCCATTTGCCCGTTGGTAATGGCCAGTTGGTATTCGATCAGGTGTTTATTCTGGAAATGTTCGAAGGCCTGGGTATGCGCGTCTTTGGGTTTCAGTTTCAGGTAAACAAAACAGCCTGCCAATGCGAAAACAGTGCCCATAAAACCCGCCAGCATCAGCATTTTGAAGCCGAAACCACCTTTTTGCAGCCGGAGTTGCTCGTAGTCGTGCAGGAGCACCCGTTGTTCCTCGCGCAGCGCTTTGTGCTGGTCATAAATTGACGACCACTCGGATTTCGCTTTTGCCGCCGCCGTTTGGGCTTCCAAAAGCGCCTGCCGAAGCGCGTTTATTTCCGGATGCTCATTGTCTGGTGTTCTTGTTTCCATTTTTTCGCATTTTTGCCGGACAAATATACGTTCATGAAACTCGATATTCTAGCCATAGGCATCCATCCCGACGATGTGGAACTGAGTGCTTCCGGCACGCTGCTGCGTCATGCCGCACAGGGGAAAACGTTCGGTATGCTCGATCTCAGCAAGGGAGAACTGGGCACACGCGGTACGCCGGAAATCCGTGCTGCCGAAGCCGCCGATTCGGCACGTATCCTGGGGGCCGCCGTGCGGGAAACGCTGGATATTCCCGACGGATTGTTTGTTAATACGCCCGAAAACAGGCTGAAAATCATTCGGATTTTGCGGAAATACCGCCCGGACATCGTGCTTTGCAATGCTCTCAGCGACCGGCATCCCGACCACGGCCGCGCCGCTCAAATGGAGGCAGAAGCCTGTTTTTATTCGGGCCTCCAGAGAATTGAAACTTTTGACGACGAAGGAAATATTCAGGAAAAATGGCGCCCTAAAGCGGTGTATCATTACATTCAGGATCAGCAACTTACGCCCGATTTTGTGGTGGACATCACGCCCTGGTTCCGGACAAAAATGGAATCCATCCTGGCTTTTAAATCCCAGTTTTACAGCCCGGAAGGAGAAGCCGCCAATACACCCATTTCCGGAAAAGACTTTATCGATTTTATGGAGGCCAAGGCGCGGGTGTTCGCGCGCCCGATCCAGACTGAATTTGCGGAAGGATTCAATGTGGCGAGAACCCCGGGGGTGGGGGATTTGTTTGATTTGAAGTGATTTTATGGGGTTTATGGGTTAATGGGTTTATGGGTTTATGAGTTTATGGGGTTTATGAGGTTTATGAGTTTATGAGTTTATATTCAGCCGCTCGATAAACCAGGATGTTCACATTCAACGAGCGGCTGAATATAAACTCATAAACTCATAAACCCATAAACCTCATAAACCCATAAACCCATAAACCCATAAACCCTCAACCCATAAACCCTCAACCACCCTTTTTCCCTAAATTTGTCCTTAAATCATCAGCCATGAAAAAAACAACCATTCCGGTAGCGTTTGCTGCCCTCGCCATATTTCTTTTGAGCGCCTGTGCCAGCGCTTCCAAACAATTTTCCAACCGCCTGGTCGGTAACTGGGAAATCGTTCAGTACAAAACGGAAATACAGGACATGCGCCGCACCACGGCATTCCCGCCGTACCGCAGTATTTCCTTTATGAAAAAAGGCCGCGGCCATGTGGCTGCGAATACCCAATATCCCGATGAAAAAGGGGGGCAGGGTTTCGATTTTGAATGGACCAATACCGAAAACACCGTCACCATGCGCGGGTTCGATACCGAATTCGCGCGGTCGTGGATTGTCGTGGAAAACAAAAAAAGCAAACAAGTGTGGAAGTCTACCGACGGCGCCAATGGCGTACAAACACTCGAACTTCGCAAATAAACGCCGCCCACTTCCCATTCGCCCATGTCTCGTAAAATCATCGTCCGCCTGCTGATCCTTGCCGCTCTTTTTGCTGTAGTATGGTTTGTCAGGTCCCGGCAGCAACAGGCACAACAGTCTGTAAATCAGCCTGCTACCGAACAAAAACCGCCGAAAGGAAGTAATACCTCCGGCAACTCGTCGCATGCCAAAGTGCCCGATTATGCCCTGGAAGTGCTCCGGTATATCCGGCGCAACGGCGAAGCGCCCGCTGGGATTACCGGTGGACGCGAGTTTGAGAACCGCGAGAAAAAACTACCGGCCAAAGACGCTCAAAACAAGCGCATCCGGTATTCGGAATGGGACGTACACAAAAAAATTAAGGGAAAAAGCCGGGGCGCCGAGCGCCTCGTTACCGGTTCCGACCACAGCGCCTGGTACTCGAAAGACCATTATAAAACATTTATGAAAATAGAAGAATGAAGATTGTAGACCATCCTCCCGCATTATCTCCCGCAGTCTTCGTGGCTGAAATAGATGGAAGCAAGGCCCGCACGTTGCGCGCTTTTTACCCGCGCATTGCCAAGGTTTTGCTGTTTCCGGATTATTTCGGCAAAAACCTCGATGCGCTTTTCGACTGCCTTTGTTCGCTGGAAGTGACCGGGAAACAGGAGGTCGTGCTGCTCATCCGCCATCCGCACGCGTTTCTCGAAAAAGAAAAACACGACAAAAAAGAAGCAGCCCTCCAGGTGCTCCGCGATGCCGAAAAGGAAGAAAACCGGTACGATGGTATAAAATTCCGGGTGATCGGGCTGCGCTCCTGAGCGTTGTTTTCACCTTTCGTTACTTTGTGCTTTTAAAAATTCCGTTTATCAGACTTGAATATGAAGAAGTTTTTTGCTCCGTTTTTGTTCCTTTTTCCGGTTTTACTGACCGCACAGGGCATGTGGGTGCCACTTTTACTCGAAAAACAGAATGAAAAAGAGATGCGTTCGATGGGACTGAAACTCCATGCCGACGATATCTTTTCCAATTTCGAACCCAGCATCAAGGACGCCATTTGTCAGTTCGACGGCGGCTGTACCGGCGAAATGATCTCGCCCGACGGACTGCTGCTCACCAACCACCACTGCGGTTTCGATGCCATCCAGAAACTTTCCTCCCTGGAGAATAACTACGTGGAAAACGGCTATTGGGCTAAAAACCGCTCAGAAGAAAAGCCGGCCGAAGGTGTGACTGCCGTGTTCATCAGCCGTATGGAAGATGTCACTGCGTTGGCCCTGCAAGGCGTAACGGTAGGAATGGCGGAACGCGACCGGCAGTCGCAGATCGATAAAAACCTGGCACAGATCAAGGTGAATGCCAAAAAGGAGAAGTTTGAGGACATTATGATCAGGCCGTTTTACAATGGCAATCAATATTACCTGTTTTTTACAAAAACGTTCAACGATGTGCGTTTCGTAGGCGCGCCGCCCAGCAGCATCGGCAAATTCGGCTCCGATACCGATAACTGGGTGTGGCCGCGGCATACGGGCGATTTTTCCATGTTCCGCATTTATGCCGACAAGGATGGTAATCCGGCCGGTTATGCCGCCGACAATGTGCCCTATCACCCGAAACGTTTCCTGCCGATCTCTCTCAAAGGGGTGGAAGAAGGAGATTTTACCATGGTGTACGGCTTTCCCGGCGCCACAAACGAATACCTCACAGAAGCAGCCGTTCGCCAGATCGGCGAGGTACTCGATCCGGCTAAGGTCTCCATCCGCGACCGGGCTTTAAAAATCATGGATGGTTACATGCGAAAAGATCCGGCCGTAAAAATTGCCTACGTCGCCCGCTACGCCTCCATCGCCAACGCCTGGAAAAAATGGCTGGGTGAAATGCAGGGCCTCAAAACCTACCATGCATTCGATAAGAAAAAAGAATACGAGGCTGCATTTACCACACGCATCGAGCAAAATCCGGACTGGAAATACCGCTACGGCAACTTGCTGCCGCGCCTGCGGAAACTGTATGAAGACATAGAGCCCTACGCTTTTGCCCGCGACTATTACCTGGAAACAATGGTGCGCAACAACGAAATTCTCGGGTTGGCCTCCAGTCTCAGCGGCTGGATCGGTACCTATGAAAAAAACGGCGAAGCCTTCTTTGTCAGCAAACAAAAGGACGCCACTTCCGGCCTGCCGGATTTTTATAAAGACTACCGCCCGGAAGTAGACCAGACGATCCTGGCCGCTATGCTGGAAATGTTTGCCGAACACGTACGGCCCGAATGGGGCGCTTCGGATGTGCAGGCAATGGCGAAAGAAAAGGGCGGTTTTGAGGCGCTTGCAGCGGATGTTTTCAAAAACAGCGCGCTCACCAGCCAGGCAAAAATAAACGCCGTGCTGGCCAAAAAGCCTGCCGACATTGTCGAAACCATCAAAAACGACCCGGCGTACAAACTCTGGGACCGGCTCCAGCAAAATTACGTGGCCAACGTGCAGCCGAAAATACAGGAACTGCAACCGCAGATCAACCTGTTGCAACGGGAATACATGGCGGCACAAATGGTTGTTTTTAAGGAAAAACGCTTTTTCCCCGACGCCAACAGTACACTTCGCCTCACCTACGGCAAGGTGCGCAGTTTCTCACCACGCGATGCTGTGCGGTATGAATTTCAGACGGACCTCGACGGCGTGATGGAAAAATACATTCCGGGCGACTACGAATTCAATGTCCCGGAAAAATTGATAAGTCTTTGGAAATCAAAAGACTATGGCCAATATGCTACAAAAGATGGCAGACTCCCCGTCGCCTTTATAGGCTCCAACCACACCACCGGCGGCAATTCCGGCAGCCCGGCGCTCGATGCGCGCGGCAACCTGATCGGCCTCAATTTCGACCGCGTCTGGGAAGGTACCATGAGCGACCTCAACTACGATCCCGCTATCTGCCGGAATATTATGGTGGATATCCGGTACGTACTTTTTCTGATCGATAAACTGGGTGGAGCGGGGTATTTGCTCGATGAGATGAAACTGGCAAAGTAAATGATGAATGATGAATGATGAATGATGAATTTTAGCCACTCAATTGAATCAGGATTTTTTTAAACGTCTGAAATCAATCTGTTAAGCCAAAATAAAGTGAAATGCTGAAAATTCATCATTCATCATTCATCATTCTAAACCGTCGTTTTCCCGTAATTAAAATTCGGATTCAGCGTCGCTTCGCGCATACCGATTTTAAAAATCCCGTAGGTGCAGTTTTTAAAAGGGTCCTGGTAATTGCCCGTAACAAGGTCCTGTTCCGACACGGAAGACGGTACCAGTTTGCCGTAGGCGCTGTAAAAAAACGCATCGGCATTGGAGATCACGGGGTAGTCGCGGCCACGGGCGATTACGCAAAAGCCCGGATTGATACAGCCTACCTTGACCCGGGAATTGCCGCCGGAGAAATCATCTTTCGCCTGTTTGGATAGTGCGAGGGTGAGCGCACGGCTTTTGAACAGCACACCGGTCGTATCCGCATCCAGTTTGTTCAGCACCTCATCTATCATGCCGATGGCGGTATGGCCGATGGCCGGAAACCCGATGACGGACGTGAGTGCCCGGCCGGTATCCGACTGAATAAATCCGAAAACGCGTTGCCACCATTGCGGTTCCTTGTGTTTGACCACTTCGAAGGTCATACGGGCGAGGCCGCCGGGGATTTCGATGGGGCGTTTGCCGAATGCTTTTGTAAAATCCGCTTTAAGTTCCTTGCTTTCGGCAGGTTTGCCTTTGGCATCGTTGAACAGTTGCAGACCCGCAGCGATGGTCCAGAAAGCCGCGTCGAAATACTTGTCGCGGGAGTTTTCATCCTTTCCGATCACCAGCCGCATGGTCGCCCGCGTATTGTCGGGGATACCTTCGTCTTCGCCGATGTGGAAAGCAATCATTTCAATCGTCATTTGTATGTCGGGCGCCGCTTCGCTGCCGTCGAGGGAAGGCTCTACGAGTGAGGTTTCCAGTATGGTGCCGCCGGAATCGGTATTGTTCAGTTGAAAAACGAGAAACTGATTGGCCAGATCGTTTTCTTCCGTCGATTCGAGCCCCATGGCCTGCGCTTCGAGTATACGTAACATATCCTCATGAGGCATGCTTTTTTCGAGCATGGTATTTTGGAAGGGGGGCGTACCGTTGTGTTCCATAAAAAGGGATTTAAGGTGTAGTTTTTTATCTTTTATGATGAAATGCACGCACTTCTTCCACCCAACTTTGCAAAAATGCACGGAGCGGGTCTTTCAGCAAATCCTCCGGCTTTTCCGGGTTGATATGCACAATCATCCAGTCGTGGGTAGCCGGATCGAGCATACCTTCGCCGCGGATTGCTTCGTCTTTCATGATAAAAAGCGGCAGGCCTGCCTGGTATGCCATCGCCGCTTCAATCTGCGACCAGGGCGTTGCGTACAATTCATTTGCAATTTTTTTCTCCTGGGTGCTGCTGCGCTTGTAAATACCCTCCACCGCATAAAACCGTTCCATGGCCAGAACGATGCATCCCGACACTTCTTCCATACTTTTTTGAATGGGAAGCAAAGGTTTTTTTACCGACCAGAAAGTGCTGCCGAGCGTCTGGCCTTCTATATGATATTTGGCCAGTTCGGCTTTTAAAGTGTCGAGATAACGTTGCTGAATTTCATTGTGCGGGGTGCCGACACTCAAATACACTTTGATGGGAGCATTGGGGTCCGGCTTTGCTGCCGCTACGGCATTTACAGGCGGTTGCACAACAGGTGGTGCAGCAGGGGCATCCGGTAATTCCCGGATCAGTTCCAGCAAAGCTTTGCGGATCTGGTTTTTTTCATTGTGAATGGATTCTTCTTTGCCGGTTCCCTGCAGGTATTCCTGTTGAAGGTCGTAGAACCGCCCGGAAAGGTTGATTACCTTTTCTCTGATATTGGTACCAACCGTTTCCGTTACCTGCATCATCAATTCTATCGCTTCTCTCAGTTCTCCCTTGGCAAGATAAATTTCAACACTGCGTCGTATTTCAGGCGTTGTCATGATTGTTCGTTTTTCCAGCTCTAAAAGTAGCCCGATCTTCATAGGTTTGCACTCCCGAAGTGCCAAAGTTTTCCTTTCTTTTTATCATTTTTCGATATGATCCATCATCTTAAAATTCCGGTTCTAGCCATTGTGCTGATTGGTTGGGCACTTCAATTGTCTGCCCAGAAATATATCCCGTTCCCGTATGCACTGGAGAAAGAATCCGTTGGCGACAGTGCCATGGTCGTTTCCGCGCATCCGCTGGCTACAAAGGTGGGTGTTGAGGTGCTGCAGGCCGGCGGAAATGCCGTGGATGCGGCTGTAGCAGTACAGTTTGCGCTGGCTGTTGTGTATCCGCAGGCGGGTAACATCGGCGGTGGCGGTTTTGCCATTTACCGGACTAAAGATGAAAAAGTGGCTGCGCTCGATTTTCGGGAAAAAGCACCCGCCGCTGCCTTCGAAAAAATGTACCTCGATTCATTGGGAGAGGTCATTCCCGACAGGAGCCGCCTCGGCGTACTTGCCGCAGGTGTGCCGGGCACGGTGGACGGTATGTGGGAACTGCATAAGAAATACGGTAAACTTCCCTGGAGCACCCTGCTTGCGCCTGCCATCGAACTGGCCGACAAGGGTTTTCAAATGACCCAGAAAGAAGCCGACGCGCTCAACGCCGAACGTTCCAATTTCCTGCACAACAGCCCGCTGATTCCGGCATTCGTGAGCCAGCAACCCTGGGAATTCCGCGACTGGCTGATCCAGAAAGACCTGGCGAGTACGCTGCGGACTATTGCCGAAAAAGGTCGCGACGGCTTTTATATAGGCGGTATTCCTGCCCTGGTCGTTCACACCATGGAAAAGAAAAAAGGGCTGATCACCGAACAGGATATGGCCAATTACCACAGCGTTTGGCGCGTACCGCTGGAATTCGACTATAAAAAACTGCACATTATCACCATGCCGCCTCCGAGCAGCGGAGGCATTATTTTGCAGCAATTGTTTGGGATGGTGGGACAATACAATCTCAAATCCATGGGTTTCCACTCCGCAGCAGCCGTGCACCTGATGGTGGAAGCCGAGCGCCGTTCCTATGCCGACCGCGCAGAACACATGGGCGATCCGGATTTCTGGAAAGTGCCGGTCACACAAATTACCACGCCGGCCTACCTCAAAGAACGAATGAAGGATTTTAATAAAACCATGGCAACGCCCAGCAAGGAAATTGCCGCCGGCCGTGTCAAGGAAAGTGAAGAAACCACACATTATTGTATCGTAGATCCGCAAGGCAATGCCATTTCTGTCACCACCACGCTCAATGACAGTTACGGCAGCCGTTCGGTGGTGTCCGGCGCAGGTTTTATTCTGAACAATGAAATGGACGATTTCAGCGTCAAACCCGGCGCGCCCAATCTTTACGGCGCTGTGGGTGGCAAAGCCAACGCGATTGCAGGGAATAAACGCCCGCTCAGCAGCATGACACCCACCATTATTACCAAAAAAAATAAAGTGTGGATGGTGGTGGGTACGCCCGGCGGAACGACCATTCCAACCAGCGTTTTCCAGACGATTGTAAATGTAGCCGAATTCGGACTTCCCCTGCCTGAAGCACTCCAGGCGGGTCGTTTCCACCATCAGTGGCTGCCCGACCAGATTTTCGTGGAGCCGAACGGCCTGCCGGAAGAGGTAGTAAACACGCTGAAATCCATGGGGCACACCGTCCATCCGCGCGACCCCATCGGCAGGGTAGAGGCGATTATCCGCCTGCCCGACGGCAACTGGCAGGGCGCTGCCGACCACCGGGGAAATGATGCTTCAAAAGGCTTCTGAGGAGGGTGTTTGGGGTGTGGTGTTGGGTGTTTGGGGTGTGTTGCGCCTGGTATTTCTCAAAATCCGGGAGCAATGCACCCCCAAACACCACACCCCAAACACGAAACACTAAATACGATATACATGTACAAAATAGAGCCGGATATCCGCAAAGCCGCTACGCTGCCGGGCACATTCTACAACGATCCGCGGGTGTTCGATACCTGCCGGGAATCTGTTTTTGCACGCTCGTGGCAAATGATCGTGGGCGCCGAAGAAACGGTGAAACTGCCGCACGATGCCCTGCCGTTCCAGTTCATGGACGGATTGATCGAGGAGCCTTTACTGCTGTTGAAGGATGCGCAGCAGAAGTTGCAATGCATGTCCAACGTATGCACACACCGGGGCAAAATCCTGGTCGAGCATCCGGGTAAACTGGAGCGCGGCATCATTTGCAGTTACCACGGCCGGCGGTTTCACCTGGATGGCACGTTCGCTGCTATGCCTGAAACGCATGATATGGAAAACTTTCCCTGTGCCGACGATAATCTGGTGCAATTGCCGGTACACCAATGGCGGCAATTCGCTTTTACTTCGCTCGATCCTGCCTGCCCGTTTACTGATTGGGTGGCCGATATGGAACGAAAAATCGGTTTCCTGCCGGTGGAGCAATTCCGTTTCCGACCCGCCCGTTCGCGCGACTACCTCGTGCATGCCAACTGGGCCTTGTATTGCGACAATTACCTGGAAGGATTTCATATTCCATTCGTACACAAAGCATTGGCTGAGGCGCTCGACTGGGGCGCATACCGCACCGAGGTGTCGCGATGGAGCAATGTGCAAATCGGCGTTGCCAAAGGTGGCGAAGAAGTGTTCGACCTGCCGGAAGGCCACGAGGATTACGGCCAGGCTATCGCGGGTTACTATTTCTGGTTGTACCCGAACATCATGTTCAATTTTTATCCCTGGGGCTTGTCGCTGAACATTGTACGCCCTTTGCAGCACAACCTCACCAAAGTCAGTTTCCGGGCATACGTCTGGAAAGAAGAAAAACTGGGAACCGGCGCAGGCGCCGATCTGGACCTGGTGGAGCGCGAGGATGAAGCCGTGGTGGAACAGGTGCAGGTGGGTACACGTTCCCGTTTTTACAAACACGGGCGTTTTTCGCCGCGGCAGGAACAGGGCGTGCATCATTTTCACCGATTGCTGGCTGATTCTTTAAGAGTTCAGCCAAAAAACTAAACACCAAACACCAAACACGCCTTACATTTGCCGCCATGCAAACCGGAAAAACGCTCCTGACACGCGAACGATTCGCTCTCACCATCGAGCGGCTCTGTCATCAGTTGCTGGAGGACTGGGGCGATTTCTCCAATGCCTGCATCATCGCGATCCAGCCGCGCGGCATCGCACTGGCCGACCGCATTACCAAACGCCTGCAGGAACTCATCGGCGACAAACCGATCGATTACGGAAAACTCGATATTACCTTTTACCGCGACGATTTCAGGCTGTCCGACGGACCGCTCACGCCCCATCCCAACGATATCAATTTTATCGTTGCCAATAAAAAGGTGCTGCTGATCGACGACGTTTTGTACACCGGGCGCACCATTTCAGCGGCGCTGGCAGCCTTGCAACATTATGGCCGGCCGGGCGCAGTAGAACTGCTGGTGCTCGTCGACCGGCGTTTCAACCGGCACCTGCCCATTCAGCCCGATTACTTCGGTATTGCCGTCGACGCACTCGACGAAGCGTATGTAAAAGTGCGCTGGGAAGAGACGCACGGTGAGGATGAAATTTTATTATTCGATAAAAAACCCTGATGGCAAAAGGACTCAGCACACGGCACCTGATCGGTATCAAGAACATCACGGAAGATGACATCCGCCTGATCTTTGAAACGGCCGATAATTTCAAGGAAGTCATCAACCGTCCGATAAAAAAGGTCCCCAGCCTGCGGGACATAACTGTTGCCAACCTGTTTTTTGAAAGCAGTACCCGTACCCGTGTTTCGTTCGAACTGGCCGAACGCCGCCTGAGCGCCGATATCGTCAATTTTACGGCATCTTCTTCCAGCGTCAGCAAAGGTGAAACACTGCTCGATACGGTGAACAATATCCTGTCCATGAAAGTGGATATGGTGGTGATGCGGCACCCTGCACCGGGCGCTTGCGTATACTTGTCGTCACGTATACCCGCCAACATTATCAACGCCGGCGACGGCACCCACGAACACCCTACGCAGGCCCTGCTCGACGCTTTTTCGATCCGGGAAAAACTCGGCGACGTGACAGGGAAAAAAATCGCCATCATCGGCGATATTTTGCACAGCCGCGTGGCACTCAGCAATGTATTCTGCCTGCTGAAACTGGGCGCCAAAGTGCGCGTTTGCGGCCCTCCGACGCTGATTCCCAAGCACTATGCCGAATTGGGCGTCGAAATCTCGCACGATGTACAGGAAACGCTCCGCTGGTGCGACGTGGCCAACGTGCTGCGCATCCAACTGGAGCGCCAGGACATCAAGTATTTCCCCAGCCTGCGCGAATACCACCAGTATTTCGGTATCAACCGGCAAATGCTGGAATCGCTCGACCGCGAAATCGTCATCATGCACCCGGGCCCGATCAACCGCGGCGTGGAGATCACGTCCGACGTGGCCGATAGCCCGCACAGCATTATTCTGCAACAGGTGGAAAACGGGGTGGCAATCCGGATGGCAGTGCTGTATTTGCTGGCGGCGCAATATTGAAAATCTAACCACAAGGCATTTTTTTAACCACAAGGGACACAAAGGGTTTTCACAAGGTGCACAAGGTGACGGCACACCCCTATTGTGCACCTTGTGAAAACCCTTTGTGTCCCTTGTGGTTAAATATTTCCTTCAATCCAGATTGACCTCGATCTTTTTTTCGAAAGCCGTTTCCAGCCAGCCTGAGTGCAGGTTTTTAAATGCCCGTTGCAAATACGGTTGCGGCGCGATCAGGTTGAGTCCCCAATCGTACATGCGCCAGGGCTGAAAACGCATCAGGTTTTGGAATACCCGAATCTCTCCTTCCAGCCTTCGATAAACCTCCCGGTCGTAATTTTTAAAAACCTCCGCATCGAACTGCTTGTTATTCAGCGCTTTCTGTGCAAAATGTGCGGCAATATACCCTGAAACCATACCTGTCCCGATGCCTTCGCCGCTGGTCGGGCATACAAGTGATGCCGCGTCGCCCGTGAGTAAATATCCGTCGCCAAAATTCTTTCTCCGCCGCGAAGCCAGCGGAATGCCCCAGCCGATGGGCTCTTCGAGCGGCTGGGCATCCCGGAACCGTGGGGCCATGTTCGGGTCTTCCGTCAGGATTTTTTTGAACAGGTCGCGCAGGTTGTATTTGTATTTGGCAATGAGTTCGCTCACCATGCCGTAGCCAACATTCGCTTCGCCGTTGGGAAGCGGGAAAATATAGAAATAGGAAAGCGGCAGCCCTTTCGGAAGGTACACTTCGATCAGATTCTTGGGGTGCAAACCGCTCACACCCTTCCAGTATTGGCGCAGGGTGCCCGCATAATGACGCCGCTCGATGCTGCGACCTCCGATGCTGCGCAACACTACGGAATGATCGCCGTCGGCGCCGATCAGGAGCGGCGTATCGATTTCCAGCATGGTGCCGTCGGATTTTCGTGCCTGCACGCGCCAGCGCTTGCCGTCGCGTTCTATTTTTTCCACTTTTGTTTCAGGGAGAAAATTTGCGAAACGCCGGTCCAGTTTTTTTATCAGAAACTGGTCGAAATGCAGGCGTTTGGAGGTCCAGAGCACCGAGCGCAATGGAGCGCCTTCCGGCGGCTCGGGTTGTACAAAATCCGTGACCCGGCCATTCGGGGTGATGATACGAGCGCCCCAGGATTGCAGAAACTCCTGATGATCAAAAACTTCCGAAGCGGTGATGTTCGGGTCGAGGTGTTGCAGCACACGGAAGACCTTGAGATCGAGCCCGTCGCCGCACACTTTGTCGCGCGGAAAAGCCGCAGCATCCACGATGGTATGCGGAATGCCCATTTTTGCCAGGAAAAGAGAGGTGGTAGCGCCTGCCGGCCCTGCGCCGACGATGAGCAGGTCTGTCTGAATGCGGTCGGTAATCATGGCGGCGAAAGTACAGTGAGGTAGCCGGTTTTTTTAACCACCAGGTGCACAAGGGTTACACAAAGTTCACAATGCCTTGTACGCCATCGTTTTGTGAACTTTGTGAAAAAAAACTTTGTGGTCCTTGTGGTTAGAGGTTACTTCCCCACTGAAGCAATCATATTCGGATAGTCCGTGATAATCCCGTCGACACCCAGGCGAATCAGGCCGCGCATAGAAGCCACGTCGTTTACCGTCCATGGCACCAGTTGGATGTTTTTGTTGTGGCACTTTCGCACCAGTTTTTTAGTAACCAACTGGTAATAAGGGCTGTAAATCTGGGGTGTAAAGCCCAGTTCCCGGATATTCGAATCGAAACCCAGAATGTTTTCGATCAGCAGCGCCAGGCGGATTTCCGGCGCCTGTTGGTGCATGGCGCGCAAGGCGCGTTTGTCGAAGGACTGAACGGTGCACAATTGATCGATACCCAGCGTTTTGAGTTCGGCAATAACCAGGCGTGCAAATTCTTCCACGGGCGGGTGGCGGACGCCGTCCCATTCGGGCTGCGATTTGATCTCGATATTCCAGCGGATGTTTTTACCGCGACCGGAAGGGTGCGCGCGAACAGCTTCGACTACTTCCCGCAACACAGGCTTGTAAGTCTTCGTTTTTTGTTGTTGCGGGAATCTTGCATTGCCATAACTGCCGCAATCAAAGCCCTGAATTTCGGCAGCGGTCATTTGATAAATGAGCAGATTTTCCGCTTCACGGGAAGTAATGGAATCGCCGCCGGGTTTGTGACAAATAGCAGGATTAAACCACGGTTCATGACTGACAATCAATTGTTTATCCCTGGAAACCGCCACATCCAGTTCGAGCGTAGTCACTTCCGGGAAATCGAGCGCATGCACGAACGCCGGAATGCTGTTCTCCGGCATCAGGCCCCGGCAGCCGCGGTGGCCCTGCCAGTCGAAACCGGGCGGCGCCTCCACCGGGTTTTTGGACCCAGGGTCAAATGAAAGAAAAAACGGGAGGCTGAACATGATCCAAAGAAACGATGTTGTCTTCATAATTTGCCGTACTGATTTACCTTTGGCAAATCTAAGGCGCTCCAATTTAAGCGAACGTTAATTGTGAGTTGTGAATGGTGAGTTGTGAGTACACAACCACTCACGCTTACCAAAGCCACTCACAACTCACCATTCACAACTGACAACTCACAACTCACATCTGACAACTCACAATTCACAAAAATGCTCGACGTAAAAGAATTTCTGTTTTCCCTGCCCGCTAAGATAAAACCGGAAGTCGTGGAAGGTATTTCTACCCTTTTTCATTTCGATATTGCCGATGCCGGCGAATTTACCGCGCAGATCGACAACGGTAAAATGACCGTCACCGAAGGCCTGACGGGCGAACCGAACTGCAAGGTATCCACCAGCGCCGATAATTTCCGCAAACTGCTCAGCGGCGATCTCAACCCTATGATGGCCATGATGACCGGCAAACTGAAAATCAGCAATCCGGGAGAAATGCTGAAGTATGCGAAGATGTTTGGACTGATGTAGGAATGATGAATGATGAATGATGAATGATGAATGATGAATGATGAATGATGAATGATGAATTTTGGCCACTCACTAGCACAAGAATTTGCGATAAATATTTGAAAGGCAAAGGTTTACCATTACCAAAATGAAGTGGTAATTCTTCATCATTCATCATTCATCGTTCATCATTATTCACTGTCCCAATCATACGCCTCTTTCAACGTATCAATATCCCTTCGATCCTTTTTCGTAGGCCGCCCGCTGCCGCGTTCGCGTTTTTCGTTGGTCGGGGTAGCATTGAGGAACCAGGCTTCGTATTTGCTTTTTTCTGCTGCGGGCGTAATGTCTTCGTAGCAGGTAATGGCGATAGGGGCGCCCACCCGCTTTTCAATTAATTGAACAGCGCGGAATTCGAACGTAAATCCTTCTTTTTTAACGGTAACAACATCCCCTTCTGTAATTTGATAGGAGGGTTTGACGCCATGGCCGGCCACTTTGATCTTGCCACTTTTGCAGGCATCGGTGGCGATGGTGCGGCTTTTATAGATGCGAACGCTCCACAGCCATTTATCTACGCGTACTTTATTCATGTTCGGGTTTGTTTACGGGACAAAAAAACGCCCGGAGAACACAAAGTTCACCGGGCGACGGCTTTTTTTTACATACCTGCTGCAAATAAATTGCGAAAGAAGGGTAGGGGGCGGTTTTCTGAGTACCGGACGGGGGCGGAACGTACTATTGCTGGCGTTCGAAAATCACTTCGTAGCGGGTACCTTCGTACACGATCTCTGCCTTCATGGAAGTGCCGGTGAGTTCGCTGATGTCGTACGTGCTGGTCGTGTTGTTGAACGTCAGGATCAGGTCTTGCTTGGTTTCGTCTTCTTTCCAGTCGCCGCTGTAAGATTGCGTGCTGGAGCCGGCGGGTGGCAGGTTGGTAACTACGTCCAGATCGAATTCCTGGGTAGCCTGCAGGTCGAGATTAAATTGAACGATGGCGGAGTAATCGGCGCCACTGGATTTCACCTGGCTGGAGTTCCATGTGCCTACCAGGCGATCCTGGAGGGAATCGTCTTTTTTGCAGGAAACAAATGAAAGTGCGGAGATGAAGAGGAGTGCCGAAAGGCTGTGAACAGCGATTTTCATGATTGAAAAGATTGAAAAGTGATAGATCAGGTTTTGGATTGATTACCCCGTTTTTCAGTCGGGTTTGCGTCATAAAAGCTTAGAATTTTGCTTTATTGCCGACCAACCTCCAATTTCACTTACATTTAAGTGTTCCATAACAAATCCTTATTAGTAACTTCGCGTCACTAATCCGTCCAAAGTCGACTTCGGTAGACCTGTGATTATACACCTGCCCGTGGTTAATCTCTCATGTCTTCACTTCTTAACCATTGTTATGCGCAGATTTTTTACTGTTTGGACACTTTTCATCTGTACTTTTTCCATTCTTTCCGCTCAACTCCCGGCTCGCCTCAATATTAAACTCGGTATGAACGTCGGGGGCTCGAGGCTTTACCACGATACCGATTTCCAAAGCACCGTGCTCAACGCCGATTTCAAGCGTGTGGAAGAGTATGTGGAAGGCGCTTTTGAGGATGAAGGCATCGACTACGACTATACCTGGGAAAAATATGCGCTGGACAACAAACTGCGCACCAGTTACCTCCAGCCGCGCTTCGGTTTTTCCATGCACGTCTCTTACGATAAATGGCCCGCTTTCCTGATTCTGGATGCGATGAGTTCTACTTCAGGTTACGAGCGGATGGCCTACAGCGGCACACTCGGACTCGGCAAGGATTTTCCAATCGGCGACAACATCGGCATGTTCCTGACCTTCCTGGGCGGGTATAAAATCGTGTACGACAAGGGTTTCGGCGATAAAACCATCGTCAACAGCATCGGCGACAAGTCGCAACGCGGCTACCTGCAACAGTATTTCGGCGCAAAAGAACCGCTGGGTTCGCAGAAAGGCAACCTGTTTACACTTCGCGCAGGCGTTGGCAAGGAATTCGGCGAAGGCGGCAATATGAGCGCCGGGATTGAAGGTTACGGCGAACTGGACCTGACCGACCGTATTCAACGCCAGTCCAGAATGACCAATGTGGGCGTTCAGGCGTATTTCCGTTTCCGGTTGTTCGGAAGGGCGCGGGAAGAGGCGCATTTTTACCCGAACCCGGCTGGAAGCAAGAAGTAAAGCCTGGTTCCAAAAATTGAGATTGTTTGAGTTGGCTTAGTGGTGGCATTGGATATAAAAATGAAGAGGTTTTTTGTCGCTCGCGACAAAAAACCTCTTCATTTTTATATCCAATGCCACCAGAGTCTAATTTTTCTCCGGAACCGGCATACTCATATTCAGTTTTTCCAGACCTTCTACCAGCACTTTCAGGATAAAATAGTCGCGGTACCAGCGGTTGTCGACCGGACAGATATGCCAGGGCGTATCGCTTTCGTTAATCACATATTCGTATGCTTCCATGTACTGGTCCCAGTATTTGCGCTCCTCCCAGTCGCCCGGATTGTGCTTCCAGTATTTAGCCGGGTCGCTCAGGCGTTCCTGCAACTGAATTTCCTGTTCTTCCTTGGAAATGTGCATGTAGAACTTGAAAACCAGCGTGTTGTTATCAAACTGGATCAAATCTTCGAACGCGTTGATGGCGGCCATCCGTTTTTTGACGCGGGTCATATCGATCCACTTGTGCACGCGCTGAATGAGAATATCCTCGTAGTGGCTGCGGTTGAAAATGGTCAGCATACCTTTTTCCGGCGCCCAGCGGTGCACGCGCCACAGGAAATCGTGCGACATTTCCAGTTCGGTAGGTTTTTTAAAAGAAACCAGATCGAGGCCGGCAATGGTGCAATCACGGAAAACCCTGCGGACTGCTCCGTCCTTGCCACTGGCATCCATGCCCTGAAAAATGATCAGCACGGAATGTTTTGCTTCGGCATACAACAGGTGATGCAATTCGCCGAAGCGTTTTACCAGTTTTTCCGTTTCCTCCTTCAGATCTTTCTTCTTTAAGCCTTTCGGGGCGCCGGTCGGGATTTCGGATAGTTTTATGAGTTGTTTAGCGGCCATTATCGGTTCGTTATGTTTTATGATCAAATTTTCCTCAACCTCTCAACCTCTCAACCTCTCAACCTCTCTCATCCCATCTTCGCCCGCTTCACCATCCACGTCTGCAAAATCTGGTTAAAACCCTTGTTCATATCGGCTTCCACAAAATCGATTTTGAATTGCAGACATTTCATGCGCAGTTGAGCGGTGAATTCCGCCACCTGTTTGGTGTAAAATTCCTTCACCATGTTGGGTTGCAGTTTTACCTGCTCGCCACTTTCCATATCCACAAAAATATACGGGCGGTTTTCAAATTCGAAATCGAGTTCCTTGCTTTTATCCGTGACGTGGAACAAAATCACCTCGTGTTTGGCATACCGCAGGTGCTGCAGCGCTGCGTACAGTTCCTCCGCCTTGCTGGGCTGTTCCATCACGTCGGTGAATATGACCACCAGCGAGCGGCGGTGAATACTTTCTGCCACCTGGTGCAGGCTGGTTGCCAGGTCGGTGGTTTTGTTCAACTGCGGGTTTTCGATGAGTTCTGACAACTTCGACAAAAGCAGCCTGTAATGCACGGTGCTCGATTTGGCGGAGGTGCTAAAGCGCACGTCATCGTCAAACAAGGTGAGTCCGAATGCGTCGCGCTGGCGCCGGAGCGCGTTCATCAGTACGGCGGCCGATTGTGCGGCGAAGCAGAATTTATTCAGGTATTTGTATTTCTGGGGCTGTTTTTCTTCCCACGGGTAGTACATCGTCGAAGATGCGTCCACCACGATGTGGCAGCGCAGATTTGTTTCTTCTTCAAATCTTTTGATAAAAAGTTTTTCCGTACGACCGTACACTTTCCAGTCAATGTTCCGGGTCGATTCTCCCGAATTGTACAGCCGGTGCTCCGCAAATTCTACCGAAAAACCGTGAAACGGACTCCGGTGCAAGCCAACGATAAACCCTTCCACTACCTGTTGCGCCAGTAATTCCAGATTGCTTCCCAGCGAACGGATATCCTGACCTTCTAATACCTGTGCCATGCTTTGTGTTTTATTCGCGACAAATGTAGATAACCTCGATCAAACGCAGAAAGTTGTTCAGGATTTCACAAATCGTTGTACCGATCTTCTTCCGGAAATAGAAACCACTTCCGCTGCATAAACCCCTGCGGGCAAACCCTCCAGATCGAGCGGAGCGATGGTGGAGCCGCCCTCGTCGAAAGAATATGCACGCCGCCGGATGCCCAGCGCATCATACAAAATTACCTGCCGGACAGGCGTATGTGCAGAGATCTGGACCATGCGCCCCGCCGGGTTAGGGAAAAGTTGGAAAAACGTCACGGCGCTTTCCGTATCGAGCGGCAGGGAATCCAGCACGAAATGTGCGGTCAGATCCAGGTCGCCGTTTATCAAAACCGAAATACTGTCGGACAAACCCACCCCCTGCACTGACCAGCCCGCGAAAGTCCAGCCTTCTTTGGCAACAGCTATTGCCGGAACAGGAATGCCTTTAAAATAACGTCCCTGCCAGGGCAGTTGTGCGGAGTCGAAATGGAGCGTACTGAAATGCAGGGCGCCTGCCCCCGGCGGCTCCACGTTCAGGTTGATCGTTGCCACTCCTTCCGCTTCGGGAAACGTTTGTGGTACGTGCTGGTAACACTGGTTCGCACGGGAATAGGCAAAATCGCGCATCTTCTGCACGTTGTTTTGCCAGTATGACAACCACCCGGGTGAAGCAAACCAGCGCTCGAAATGCCGGTCAATTTCAGGTAAATACCTGTTTTCAAAAGCATCGAGGCGGATGAGTAATCGGTATTTTTCAAAAACGGTATTCAGCAGATCGGCCGTGCGGTTGAGGAAATAATGCCGGTATTGCTGGTTTTCCATGGCCCGGCGCAGCACCACCGTTTGCCACTCGGCGGTGGCCCAGAAACTGAACGTGCTGTCCAGCGCCCGGGCAAAGGCATTTTGCCCTGCATAACCGGTGTTCCAACTAAAATCGGTATTCATAATCCCGAAACTCAGGTCGAAATCGTACGGCAGCCATTGCCAGCGCGCTTCCGGGTCATGGGATTTGAATCGCCGCCAGTTTTTTCCGGGCCAGTCCACATTGTCGGATACAATTTGAAAAATGCAATAATCCGTGAAGTTGACCATGTCATTTTTGTCTGCCAACTCCTTGAATTTCTCATCGTTTTGAAAGTGATTATCAGAAAGCCATTGCCAGAAAGCCTGCCATTGCAAACTGTCCCCTTCGAGGGCATTGCTATAAAATTCGATAAAATCCACGTCATCTCCATCCACATCGAAGTGTCGGGAAATGAAATTCTTGTTGTGCTGTTCCCGTACGTTGTGGATGCCCCAGTATTCACCGTTCAGGTAAACGACAGACGGCTGGAATCCCTGAAAAGCCAGCGAAACGGTATCCAATACCGGCTGCACATCGCTGATATCCGTTGCGAGCGAACCCACAAAAGCGTCGCGAAACATGGTCACGCCCCAGTCTTGTCCGCTGTTGCGCAAGACGAGGCTTTTGTATTTTTCCTGCGGCAGATCCGGAAAGACAGGGTATTCGATTTCCTGGGAGCCGAAAGCCGGTTTGGCTTTGAGCAGCAGGCTTTTTTGCGGCAGGGTCAGGCTACCGCTGCCGAAAGGCTCTACCGCCACGTCAGCCGTGAAGCCCGTATGCCCGTCCGGCTCGATCCAGGTGGCATGTGCCGGCACTTCCACATTGGAAAGCGCGATTGCCTGTGCGTAGATGCCGGTTTCGGGATCGAAAAAATCGCCGGGTTCAAAAACCAGGGAAACGATGGGAAAGGTATGTGGCGCAACAAACAAATAACTGTACGAAGCGGTGCGGCCCGGCAAATAACCGGGTGCAAAAGCGCGGGCACGAACTATGGTAGTTTGTTGAATATCAAGTGGTTGCGTGTACAATGAATCATTCTGATCGGGCATAGCGCCGTCAAAGCGGAGTCGTATTTCCGCGCCCGGTGTACTACACGAAAAAACTACCTGAAATGCCTCGTCGAATCTGCCTCCGGAAACGGAGGCAACGGGAATTTCAGTCAGCGGCGTACCGGTGGAAAGACTGTTGGAAAAACCGGGCGTAGGGGAGGTGCAGATAAGCCAGGCGCCAGATCCGTCCGGTTGACGGGCGAGGCTTACATCAGTCGTTTGCTGACCAAAATGCACTTCGTCCAGCAAAATGCTATCTGGATCGGAAAGCAGCAGGTTTTCACCTGCGGCATCGAGTTTGAAAGGTAAATGCAAGGGTCCTTCTTCCGGCTGGTCGTCGAGCCAAAGCAATAAAAAGCCGCCCGGCTGGATGGTGGTTTCTTCAGAAAAACCGGCAGGAATACGCCATTTGAAAGGCAGCCCGGCTTTATCGGATATAAAATATCCGGAAAGGTCTATAGCCTCGTCGCCCGGGTTGTAAATTTCAACCCAGTCGTCGAAGTTGGCGGACGGGTCGGCATAAACAGACTGATTGGAAGCCAGGAATTCATTGAGCCGTTGAGCCTCGAAGCGAGCGGCAATCAGTAAACAAGCAAAGAGGAGCCCAAAACGGCGGAAGTACAATAGACGCATGAACCGGGGAAATTATGTGCAGGACAAATATATCAAATTAATCCTGATACAAAATTCCCATGCCTGCCTCAGTTCATTTGTTGAAATGCCCAGTAGAGCAGGACAATGTGAAACAACAAAGCGAATACAGTGACGATGGATTTATTTTTCGATTTCATAATTATTGGGTCGCTGATCGGTTTGGGTGCGACACGACAATAATTTCAAAACCTGTGCCAGTTTTGCTAAATGAAAATTAACTAATTGATTTTCAGTGTTTTAAATAAGGTTTTCCGGTTTCCTGTTGTGCCTTTTTAAAACAATTGTGAGGAAATCAGGCCGCATTTCTCGCCGCATTGATAATGCCGAACATGGCCCTCAACACCAGATGCTGGTAGGTTTCCACCTCTTTGGGCGACAAATTTTTGTTCTGCAGGCGCTGCATGGCAAACTGCTGAATGGCGATCAGCGGCAAAACGATATTTTCCCGAATAGCGATACTGGCGCGGGTCATAGCATTTCCGGAAAGTAGTTCCTGCCCGGAAAGTTCGCGCAGCATTTCGCTGGTCCGGATATATTCTTCGTGCAGTTTTTTCCAGAAATCGCCAAATTTCGGGTGATCGGCCAGGTAATGTGTCACCTCGAAATTTGATTTTGCCAGCGATTGCATCGAGTTTTCCAGCAGGGTCCGGAAGAACAGCGATCGCTTGTACAGGCTGCGTAACTCCTCGTTTTTGCCTTTTTTGAAACTGGCGATAGCGCCGCCCAGGCCATGGTAGCCGGGCACGTTTTGTTTCATTTGCGCCCATGCGCCTACAAACGGAATCGCGCGCAGGTCTTCGAAACGCATACCGCCGGTTCCGCTGCGCTTGGTGGGGCGGCTGGCAATATTCGAGTCGCCGTACCATTTCAGGGGCGTCATTTTTTCGAGGTAAGGAACAAAATCTTCGTGGTTTTTGAGTTCCAGGTAACTTTTGTACGCCGCCTCCGCCAGTTCTTCCAGCAGTTTGTGGTCGGCGTCGCTCAGTTCGTTTGAATGGCTGTCGAACAGGTGGTTTTCCAGTCCGGCCGCAAACAAACGCTCGGTATTAAACGTGGCGGCCGCCCGTGTTCCGTAGGTACTGCTTACGGTCTGACCCTGAATTGTTACCTGAATGCCATGGTTTTCAATGGTTTTGCCGTGTGCGGCGTAGTAACTGGCATTGTTGCCGCCACCGCGACCGGGAGGGCCGCCGCGGCCGTCGAAGAAAATAACGGTGACGCCGTGCTGCCGGCTCACACGGGTGAGCGCCTCCTTGGCGAGGTAAATACTCCAGTTGGCGCGCAGGTAACCGCCGTCTTTGGTGCCGTCCGAAAAGCCCAGCATGATGTGCTGCACTTTGCCGCGCGCTTCCAGGTGTTTGGCGTAATAGCGGTTGGTGTACAGTTTTTCCATCACCTCTCCGCAGGCTGCCAGGTCGTCGATGGTTTCGAACAAGGGCACGATATCGAGCGGAACTGTGTCGATAGCTACTTCGGCGTTTTTCTTGTTTTTTTCGTTTTGCAGCGGCAGCAGCGTGAGGTGGGCGAGCGCCAGCACCTCGGCCACATTGAGCGCACTCTGGCAGTTGCTGATGATATAGCGATGGCATCCCAATTCGCCATTGCATTCCTGAATATGTGCAATGGCGTTGAAAGAGCGGATCGTTTCTTTTACAAACGGATCGGAAAAGTCGTTTTCGTCCAGGTGGTAATTGGTGCTCAGCAGTCGGTCCATCTGCGTCGTTTCATCGGCCTTGCGAAACTCTTCGAGTTCGAACCAGGGAAATTTTTCATTCCAGTTATTAAAAATGGCCTCCCAAACTTCTCCGTGTTTACGACTGTCCTGCCGGATGTCGAGACTGGCGAAATAAAAACCGAATACCCTGATTTTGAGAATAAACCGATCGAGTTCGTCGAGAAAAAGGTCCTGGTGGTCCTGTATCAGTATTTTACGGGCTTCCAGCAAATCCTCCAGCAATTCCCTGCAACTGTTGTATTGCTCCCGGTCGGGGTAATACAAGGTATTATTGATCTTCATTTCCGCTTTACCAAGCCAGTCTTCGGTGCCCCTGAAAGTGAGGCGCCGTCTGAGTTGGCGGATGTCGCGGTAGTATCCGCGGAGCACTACCTCCCGCAGGCGTTTGGCAACCTGTTGGGTGGTTTCGGCTATGACAAACGGATTGCCGTCGCGGTCGCCGCCGGGCCAAAACCCCAGTGCCAGCAATTGCGGGTTTTCAAAAGTGGTGACGTCCTGATTCAAGGAGCGCAGCAGCCGGAAAAGGATTTCCGGGATGGCATGAAAAAATATGTGCTCCAGGTACCAGCTCAGGCTCAGCGCTTCATCGAAGGGGGTAGGGCGGGTGCGGTTGAAAAAGGTCGTTTTGCCCAGTTGCATGAGCAACATCCGGATGTCTTCGAGGTCGTTTTGACGGATTTCCTTGCCCAGGTCGTTGATAATTCCGAGCACTTTGCCGGGGTAAAACTGCGTGGGGTGCGCGGTCAGCACGAGCCGCACACTGTAGGTTTTGATCTTTTCCAGCAGTTTTTTTTGCAAATCGTCCGAATCGAGCCGGCCCAGCAGGTGTTTCAGAGAGCCGGGACCGTTCATTTCGTGTGTCTGCTCAAACAGCGAATCCTCCACCGAATCAAACAGCACGACCTGCCTTTCGATATACCGGATAAAATAGAACAGGAGGGTGATACGTTCTTCCGGTCCGGCTTTTTCGAAATACTCGCCCCAAAATGACTCTACGATGTCTACGGGGCTTTTGCCGGCCTTGAATTCTGTTTTACAATGCTGGCCGAACAATGCGAGGTGCGTGCCCGTTTCTTCGATTCCCTGGAAAGGAAGGCTCAGAAAAAGGCTGTTGTACGTATGATAGAGCAGGGCAATCGAAGATTCAAAATTCATATGGAAGAGTATTGTCAGGTTCGGGGCGTATCAGCGTCCCATTGCGGTATGACCTTTCGGAGCAAAGAACGGGCATGCGCTTCTTCTATTTATGAAATGGCCTAAAAAAAGCATAAAATTGCAGCTCGATTTTTGATTTACCCATGAGACAGCCAGTTATTTTAGAAGATGTAATCGATGAGCGGCTACTGATGCAGCCGCTGGAACCGGCTGTTTTCGACCATTATATGGCAAATGGCTGGCGTTTACTGGGCTATTCCATTATCCGGCACAATTTTGCCGTTTGCCGCAGCCAGATGTGCGGCACTATTCCGCTGCGCATCCGCCTGAAGGATTTTCAGTTTTCCAAAAGTCAGCGCCAGTTGCTTCGCCGAAATGCCGACCTGAATGTCGATTACGGTCCCATTATGCTTACGCCCGAGCACGACACCTTGTTTCAATTGCATTCGGAACACCGGTTTACGGAACGGCGCCCCGATTTGCTGGCTACTTTTATCGGCGCTCAGGCCCACCTGGAGCCCGTTACCGGCACTTCGTTTACCGTTCGCATGCCCGATGGAAAGGTTGTTGCTTACAGTTTTATGCATATCGGCCAAAAGGCGGTATCAGGCACTTATTGTTTTTTCCACCCCGACTTTTCCAGGTTCAGCCTTGGTAACTACACTTTTTTGCTGGAATTGTTGAAATCGCAGGAACTGGGGATGGAATTTTACTACCCCGGCTATTGCTACGACGTGCCCTCTCAATTTGATTACAAATTGAATTTCAACGCTTTAGAATCCTTCAACTGGAAAACGGGCGCCTGGCAGCCGCAGGAAAGGCTGCACGTACGGCACTGGGCGGAACTGGTGTAGTGTTTGGTGTTTAGTGTATGGTGTTTGGGGCGCGCTGCTTTTGGTGTTTGGTGTTTAGTGTCTGGTGTTTGGGGCGCGTTGCTCTTAGTTTTTTTCAATGAATCAGGCTGCATATTTTTTAAAAAGATGGCCTAAGGTAACACCAAAGCCATGTGTTATGATGGGGTGTGCGGCAAAGAGCAGTGCGCCCCAAACACCATACACTACACACCAAACACCAAAAGCAGCGCGCCCCAAACACCATACCCTACACACCAAACACCAAAAGCAGCGCGCCCCAAACACCATACACCACACCCCAAACACCAAAAGCAGCGCGCCCCAAACACCATACACCACACCCCAAACACCAAAAAAAATCCCCCTCCACAGTTGCTGCGGAAGAGGACATCCCAAAAACCGATTACCTCTTTATATCAGCCGGACGAGCCGGTGAAATGTGTCGAAAAAAACGTTCAGCAATAGTGGAAACTGCCGTGCGGAATCGCCGGCGTAGTGGAGTGCTGAAGGTCGGGTTATGAGGATTAAATGATGATCTATTTGCAGGCGATTTTCGTGCCATAATAAACGGCCTGCCCAGGGCATGGCGAAAAATACCATGGGTTGGGTAGGCCGTTTTTGTTATTGGTTATTAGTTATTAGGGGTGGGTAAGGGTTGGTGGGTTCCAAAGATTGGCTGCTCGAAAAGTGAAGCCAAACTATGGAACCCACCAACCCTTACCCACCCCTAATAACTAATAACCAATAACAAATAACTACCGGCGCAGCCGAATAGAATACGTATACCCGTTCGCGAGTGTAATCTTTCCAAAACGGTCGCAATTGCCGTCGCCGAAATCGAGGGAGTGGGTGCGGTCCTCCACGGACACTTCCAGGATGCCCGAAGTGATCCAGCGGCAGGAGGCTTCCTTGATCAGCGGTTCAGTAATGGTGGCAGTGAAGTTTTTTCCGTTGCGGTTCACGCCGGTGGCGGTGCCGGTACTGCTCCATACATTGTCCCAGTGCGTAGCAGTGTCGCCGCCTTCAATGAGGACACTTGTGCGGGTTTTATTCCACATGGCACTGGAGCCGTCTTCAAAGGTCAGTTTCATGTCCGTGGCAGTTTTTGTGTACGACCATTGTCCGGCGTCGTTTTTACCGTTGTTGGTCCAGGTTCTTGTGCCTTCCACGTGGATGCCGTCGATGTAAAACGCATCGTGGGTAATGGTGCGGACAGCGCCGGCGTTACGGATTTCATCTGTTTGATTTACAATGAGTTTGCCACTCAAAACGCGGCCGTCGGGGCGGGTGCAGGCGGTACCAAAGTCAATCGTAATGGTGTTTGGCCAGGTGCCTTCCGGTTGCGCGAAGGTGAAAGTCGGGCAGGATTCGCCGCCGCCGCGTTCTTCAAGGGCAATGTCGATATCCATGTCGGTTTGTTCGGCGTAGTCTTCCTGGGCGGAAACGTCTTCGGAGGTCAGGACGGCTGCGTCGAGGCCATCGGTGTCGGATGATTTTTTACAGGATTGAAATATGG
>Ga0209717_1000848_pt1 | contig 35755 bp, 29 predicted proteins | sample AD_UKC048_MetaG_FD_184418 | JGI IMG/M metagenome (GOLD analysis project Ga0209717, IMG submission 184418) | Active sludge microbial communities of municipal wastewater-treating anaerobic digesters from USA - AD_UKC048_MetaG (SPAdes) (version 2) | ecosystem: Engineered > Bioreactor > Anaerobic >...
GCAGAAAATATAAAAAATGACAGAAATAGCACCAAAAATTTTTTCATGTTTTTTTAACTCCCAATTATTTTGTGCGAAAAATGGTTTACAGACAGCGCCCTCCCGCCGTGTACCCTCCGCATAATTTCAATTATTCTAAACCATTATTTGGTATTGTCAACGGTAAAAATTATTTATCCCATAAACTGTTATCCCATATCCCATAGATAAAGGCCGAGGCACGGAAGAAAGAGCAGAAGGCTGGAGGGTCAGAAGGTCGGAAGTAAAGAAACTGCAACTGCCGCGACCTAAAGGGACGCGGCTACCAGTGCTAAAACAGAATTGCCGGACAGCGCGGGAGCGCTGTCCCTACAAATTCCAATACGTAAATTTAAAAATAAAAAAGAGGCGCAACATGTTGCGCCTCTACGTTAAATAATAAAATCAAGATCCGCGGGCTAAAGACCCGCGTCTACCAAAACGAATATGAAAAATACCATTACGGCAGGGCCAAAAATATTGCGCCGGCGGCGACCAAGGAGCCGCCTATAGCTATCTTCCATGTAATGGTTTCCTTTAAAAATATAAACGCCAATAGCATTGCAAAAACAACGCTTAATTTATCAATAGGTGCAACGCGCGACGCGGGTCCAAGCTGAAGCGCGCGGTAATAGCAAAGCCATGACGCGCCTGTGGCAATCGCGGACAAGGCAAGAAAAATAAGCGTATGCGCGGAAATTGTATTTAAGGGCTGCCATTCTTTTCTCCAGCTTACTATCAGCGCGATAATTCCGATAATTATCACGGTGCGGATAAAGGTCGCAAGGTTGGAATTAATTCCTGCCACGCCTATTTTCCCGAATATCGCGGTTAATCCCGCGAAAAAAGCCGACGCAAAAGCCAGTACAAGCCACGAATCCCAAAGCTTCATAAGTTGTTCTCCTTTTATATTTAATCCACTGATTCAGATGTTAATCCGGATTTGACATTATCGTAGTAAACAATTCCTTCTGTATTTATCGCGTTTGACCTGTACAGCCCGATTTTGATGTAATTACCCGCGTTATTAAAACAATTTCTTGCGGTGTATCTTGTAAGGCCTGTGCTGCTTTCAATTGCCGCGCCGTCAAGCCAGGCTTCAATAAAGCCTGTATTATCCGTGCTCCAAAACACCCTTGTTTTAATCCTGTGCCAGGCGCCTTTGCTTAAAGGTACTGACGCAATATCCATAACGCCGTTTGTATCCCAGCTATAAACGCTGACTATCAGGTTTCCGTTTTTATATTTATAAGCAAGCGGGGGCGAATGGGCGGGATAATTGCTCCATGTCTCCCCAAGCGCGGGGTCGGGCTGGTCGTGAAACTGACCTATTACCTGCCATTCATCACTTTCGGCATAAGAAGAATCAATTTTAATGTACCATGAATAATAAATTTCCGTGCCGGCCGGCGCTGTGCGCATTAACTGCAGTTCGCTTCTTGCGGTCTGCGATCCGTTATTTGGCGATGTCCATAAATCGCCGCCTGCGCCTATTTTGAATCTCCCGCAGTGGCTGCCTTCGTATGCGCCGGTGTCATTATAAGAAAAGTTAACACCATCAGCCGTGTACTGCCCTTCCCATGGAGAGTATGTTTGGGAATTAAAATTAAGGTTTATAAGGGCCAATTCGCCGTAATCATAAGGCTGTGCGGCAGGTTCGTTTATGCTAACAGAAGGTGATTTACATGAAACCATAAAAAATATAAGAATCAATGCCAGTAAATTTTTCATCAGATAATTCTTTACAGCATCGGTCTTGTTTCCCTGAATCTCTATCGCCCCGTTCTTCACGGTCCCGCCGCAGCCGCAGGATTTTTTTAAGTCACCTGCTATTTTTTCAAGGCGGGCGCTGCCGTAAGTGTGCAGATTGGAAATTACCGTAACTTCCTTACCGCCGCGTTTTTCAACGCTTATTAACGGTTTTGGAGAACCGGGTTTCGCGTTCATTTTAATTGTTGCGGTATATTATGCGCAGTGATAATACCGTTGTAACGCATACAAGCGAAAAAGCGTTGGACGCGATTAACGGAATGTCTTTAATAATTGCGCCGTAGATAAGCCATAAGGTAATACCGATAAAAGTAAGTATATACTGCCACAGCGCAACGTCTTTCATTTTCTTTGTTTTGAATCCCTTTATTATCTGCGGCACAAAACCAACTGACGTGAAAAAACCTGCTATTAATCCCAGAATCTTAATGTCCATTGATGCTCCTTGTGAAATGTTATTTATATTTTTCTTTCATCTGTTTAAGTTTTATTAAAGCGTCCAAAGGCGTCATGTTATCCGTTTCAACAGAGCTTAATTCCGACAGCACGGCCGATTCTTCTGCCGCGGCAAAAAGGCCCGGCTGATAAACTTCTTTTTTTGCCGGAGCGCCGCCAAGTTTGGTGTGGCCGTCTTTGGTGTAATTGGCGTCTTCAAGGCTCTTTAAAACCTTTTTCGCGCTGTTTAACAGCTCTGCCGGAAGCCCTGCCAGCTGCGCCACGTGAATACCGTAGCTTTTATCCGTGCTGCCTTTTACAATTTTGCGCATAAAGACAATTTTACCGCCGTACTCTTTTACCTGAATATTGTAATTCTGCACGCCGGTTAAAATGTCCTGTATTTCGGTAAGTTCATAATAATGCGTGGCAAAAAGCGTCTTGGCTTTTATTTTGTTGTGGATATATTCGGTAACAGCCCACGCAATTGAAACGCCGTCAAAAGTGGAAGTTCCCCTGCCCACTTCATCAAGCACAATCAGGGATTTGGATGTCGCGTTGTTTAAAATGTTCGCGGTCTCTATCATTTCCACCATAAAGGTGGACTGTCCGCGCGCAAGGTAATCCGCCGCGCCTATCCTTGTGAATATCCTGTCTGTTATGCCTATTTTAGCGTATTTTGCCGGCACAAAAGAGCCTGCCTGCGCCATAATGATTATAACGCAGACCTGCCTCATAAACGTTGATTTACCGGCCATATTGGGGCCTGTTATAACCATAATCATATTCTCGGAACAGTCCAGCGAGCAGTCATTGGCGATAAATTCATTTCTGCCCACGCTGTTTTCAACCACAGGGTGCCTGCCTTCGGTGATTATAACAGCGTCGTCCTGCGTGATTTCAGGGCGGGTAAAACCGCCGTTAATGGCCGCTTCCGCAAAAGAAATAAGGCAGTCAAGTTCCGCAATCTGCGAGGACAGCGCCTGCAGTTCTTTAATTGAAAGGGATATCTGCTGCCTTATCCTGCAGAAGATTTCATATTCAAGCGATTTAATCCTGTCCTGCGCGCCAAGCACCATGCTTTCATACTCTTTAAGTTCCGGTGTGATAAACCTTTCAGCGTTTACAAGGGTCTGTTTTCTTATGTAATTCGCAGGGACATTTTTTAAATTCGCCTTGCTTATTTCAATGTAATAACCGAACACGGAAGTGTAGCCGACTTTTAAAGAACCTATACCGGAATTTTTGCGCTCTGTTTCCTGCAGCGCGGCAATCCAGCCCTTGCCGTTTGTGCTGATATCCTTAATTTTTGCCAGCTCGGCATCAAATTCCGGATTTATAATTCCGCCTTCTTTTATGGTAATGGGAGGCTCTTCGGTAATGGCATCAGAAATAAGTTTGGCTGTTTTTTGCAGCGAATCATCGGACAGGTTAAACCGTTCAAGTTCTTTGGCGCCGGAGCCTTTAACTATTTTGTGTATTTTCTCCGCGTTTAAAATTCCCCTTTTTAAGGCGTTTAAATCGCGGCCGTTAACGGCAGAGCCGCCAAGTTTTCCTGCTATGCGTTCTATGTCGGAAATTTCCGACAAAAGGCTTTTGATGTTTGTTCTTAACTCCGGAAATTCAATGAACAGCGCTACCAGGTTGTGCCTTTGGGATATGGCATCAGTGTCCATCAGCGGTTCTTTAAGCCATTTTTTTAATTCCCTGCCGCCCATCGCGGTTTCTGTATGGTCCAGTATGGAATAAAGGGTTGAATTTTTTTCAAAACGCGCGCCTGAATCCATTATGTCAAGGTTCTTTAAAGTGACGGAATCCAGGTACATGAAATTTCCGGTGTTTCTTGTTTTAATTGAATTTATGTGCGAAAGTTCCGTTTTCTGCGTTTCGTGTATGTAAGTCAATAGCGCGCCTGCCGCACTAGTTAAGGCGTTATTACCTTCTATTCCATACCCTTCAAGGTTTATCACGCCGAAATGTTCCTTTATTTTCATATACGCGGAGTCGTAATTAAAATTCCAGTCAGGATACGGGTTGATAAAACTTCTTTTTTCGGATTCACGCAGGCGCGATACAAGCATTTTTGATGTTTCCCTGTCAGACGCGCAGCTTTCCGGTATCAGTATTTCGGAAGGCGCTATCCTTTCGGTTTCATCAATAAGCCTGTCAAACCCGTTTGACGTTGAAATTTCCATCACGCAGAACTCGCCGGTGGACACGTCAATGTAGGCAAGCCCGGCGGAATCCTTTGCGGGCAATATTGATAGTATGTAATTGTTTGATTTCTTTTCAAGCGCCGCGTCTTCCAGCACGGTGCCGGGGGTGATTATCTTTATGATTTCGCGTTTTACTATGCCTTTGGCATCCTTTGGGTCTTCAACCTGTTCGCATATGGCGACTTTAAGGCCGTGGTTAATAAGTTTTAAAATATAATTGTTGGCCGCGTGAAAAGGCACGCCGCACATGGGCATCTTGTTTTTGCGGTCTTCGCCGGACCCGCGCGATGTAAGCGCTATCTGCAGTATGCGCGACGCTGTTACCGCGTCTTCGCCGAACATTTCATAAAAATCGCCCAGGCGGAAAAAAAGTATCGCGTCTTTGTTCCTGTTTTTAATCTCCAGGTACTGTTTCATCATCGGCGTCAGTTCTGCCATTTATGCTCCTGAAAAAGTTTAAAGCGTTCAAAAAAAAACGGCGGCCGCGGTTATCGCGGCTGCCGGATTATCGCGTGGCTTTTTACTTCTGTTTTTTTAAAAGTTCGTTTATCTCGGCTATTTTTTTATCGGCGTAAACCTTCCAGACAGAATCCGGGAAAAGGTCTCCCACCGACTGAAAAACCTCTTTTGCCAGCACGGGTTCGCCGTTTCCCATCTGCGCGCGGCCAAGCCCGATAAGCGCTTCTTCCGTAAATTGGTTTGTGTTTTTAAGAAGTGTCTGGAATGTTTCTTCAGCCGAATCAAAGTCTTTCTTTTCTATAAACGCCTGGCCTTTGTGAAGTTCCGAAAGCCCCGCAAGAAAACCGTTTTCTTTGGTTTTTATTGTTTTCGAATATGATTCTATGGCTTTGTCATATTCTTTCTGTGCCGCGTAAATATCCCCTGAATAAACCGCTGCCCATCCGTGTATCCAGATATCTTCAGGGTAGTTATTGATTATTTCATTGTAAATTTTAAGCGCGGCATTGGGATTGCCCGCTTCCCTGTAGATGGAAGCCATGTTGAAATAAGCAAGCGAGCGGTATTCCCCGCGGGCAAAGTTGTTGTGGTAAAGTTTGTACGCCTCAAGGGCGCCATTGCGGTCTTTAAGGGCTGTTTTAAGCCTCGCGAAGGACAAAATTGCGTCCGCTGCCTGGTTTGTGCCGGGATATTTTGTGTAGATGTCTTTGTATTCAGTACAGGCGGTTTCAAGGTCGCCTTTTTTTTCATAAGTTTTGGCAATGCCCTGCCTTGCCTGCAGTTCCCAGTCAGCGCCTTTATATGTGGCTCGTATTGTTCGGTAAAGTTTTAATGCTTCTTCGTATTTGCCCTGAGCGGTAAGTTTTTCCGCGGATTTAAACGGGTCTTCCGCCAGCAGGACGCACGAAAATGAAAACAGTATTAAAAGTGCAAGTAAAGGTATTTTTAAATTATTATTCCCCATAGACCTTTTGCTCTATTTCTTTATGGTGTTTAAGGGCTTCTATTCTCTGTTCTGCCTGGTTCACATATATTTCTTTGTTGTAGTATTCGTAAAGAATCCTTGAATATGCATCCTTTGCGCTTTTTATATCCCCGGAAAGTTTGTATGTGTCGCCTATGTGCATAGCCGCCATGGGCGCCCAGTCCGTGTCTTTGAACTTGTAGTTGATAAGTTTGTATTCGTTAATGGCGTTTTTATACCTGTGCGTCTGCGATAAAAGGGATGCAAGATTAAAACGGCCCTGGATTTCCGACGCTGTATTTGGATAATACCTGATGATATTCCTGTAAATGGTTTCAGCCCTTTTAAATTTACCCTGTTTCATATAGACAAGCGCCATATTAAAATAAGCCCTTGATGAACGCGCGTTGGACATGCCCTGTTTGCGGATAATATCCTTATAAACTTCCATCGCGTACTGCCATTTTTCAAGTTTGGCGTAACATCCGCCAAGCCTGTAAGCGGCTTCAACAGCGATTTCTTCTTTTGGTTTTTCCGCAAGCACCCTTTGATACTGCTGAATTGCCTTGTCGTACTGATGTGAAAATTCGTACGCGTTTGCTATTGAATAACGTATGGTAAAAAGTCCGGAAGCCGTGGGATAGTTTGTAATGATGCGGCCCCATATTTCCGCCGCGCCTTCATAATCTTCCACGTCATAATATTTTTTTCCTTCTGCATACAGCAGTTCAACATCTTTTTGTATCTGTTCCTTGGTCATTTCTTTGTCTTTTAAAACCGCTTCTTCGCTTTTAAACATCTGTTCCGATTCCGAAACCGCTGTTCCTGTCACTTCTTCCGGTGTTTCCGCTGTTATGCCCTCGCCGGTTTGCTGCTGAGTCATGCCTTCGGTGCCTTCAGTCATCGCGCCCTGCACATCAGGGGTTGTGGCATCAGGCCCTTCTTCGTTTAATATGTCATCAAGCGACGCCTCATCATCTGCTGCCGATTCGGCCTGCTGTGTATTGGCGCCATTTGCGGCATTTGTGTCTTCGGCAGGAAGAGCTTCGGGATCTTCCATTTCATCAAGAAGGTCGGACGCGCTTACCCTGTTGTTGTCAACGGCAAAAGGGTCGGGTTCGGACTGTGAAAACGCGTTCGCCATTGTAAATACGGATATTATCAATGTAAATAATAAAAATTTAGATAGTTTTTCCATGTATTCTCCTTAAAACCGCTTGTTTTTTAAGCTGTTTTAACAGATTAACAGAATGAAATCCATTTGTCAATAATTGAAGTTTACGGTAAAAAGACATTTAAAGGCGCAAAGGTTTTTTAAGGTTATTTTGCGGCAATTATTCCCGCCAAATATAAAAAGCGCTGCGGCATATATTTTTAATATATTGTTACCTGAAGCCTGTTCGGGATAAACGAAGGGTCTGTAACCGCCAAAGACCCGGCTGAATCCGCGGCATAATAATAAGGCCCTCCATTCAGCCTGAAACGATAAAGCCCTTCATAAATTCCGGGCGCGGATAATGCCAAATACGCACTATATTCATCAAGGTTTGACTGATCAAGAGTAGATGCCGCATTACATGACGCGTCTGTCCATGTATAAGATAAAACGGCCGAACCAACAGGCCCATAACCAAACTGTGCTTCAATAACTCCAAAACTGTCGCAGGCGCCGTAGTCTGTTATATTGGTCACTTCATCTTCGTAAACCCTTCCCCATACGCCGAATGATTCGCCCGCAGATACGCTTACGCTGTTCGGAAACTGAATACTGCACCAGGAAATATTTAAAGGCAGAACCGGGGTTACAGTTACCGTTACAGTAACCGTGGCAGTTGCTGTGATACTAACTGTGGCAGTTACTGTTGATGTGTTTTCGCCCTCCGCGGCGGACGGAGAAGCCGGAGCGGGATTATTTTTATTGCATCCGTAAAACAGAATTCCCAGAAAAATCATTGCAAAAAACAAACCTGAAATTAATTTTTTCATTTTAGCTCCTTTATAAGTGTTGTTTCTGAATTTATATAAGATTTCACCAAAGCGAAACCAAAGGTTTATCTAACGGCAATTGTTCCTTTTAAGTATAAAACCGCGCTGCCTGCTATTTGCACCCTTACGCCCTTATCTTCGCACCACAAAATACCGCCCCGTTTTGAAAGCTGACGCGCTGTAAGCGATTTTTTGTTAAGCCTTTTGGACCAGTATGGGGTAAGCGCGGTATGCGCGGAGCCTGTGACAGGGTCTTCGTTTATCCCGAACGCCGGCGCAAAGAAACGCGACACAAAATCGCTTTTTTCGCCCGGCGCCGTAACAATTATTCCGCGGGTATTTATGGACGCCATTTTCAGAAAATCCGGTTTCATTTCCCTAATATCCTTTTCAGTTTTAAATACAAGCATATAATCAAACGACCCTTCGTATATTTCCACAGGGTTTTTATTAAGGCAGCCGGCAAATGATTTTGGAGCTGTTATTTTTTTGATTTTGTCAGCCGGAAAATCCATTACAAGCTTTTTGCCGTCTTTTTTCACCTTAAGTTCGCCGCTTTGGGAGTCAAAAACAATAAAATAGCTTTTATTTTTCCTTATAAAAAACTCCGCGTAAGCCGAAGCAAGCGTGGCGTGCCCGCAAAGAGCGACTTCTTTTAAGGGGGTAAACCAGCGTATATGGAATTTGGAACCCTTTTTGATGTAGAAAGCAGTCTCTGACAGGTTATTTTCCGCGGCTATATGTTGCATAACGGAATCTTTAAGCCATTTATTGCCAAGCGGTACAACCGCAGCCGGATTGCCTTTAAATACATTATCCGCGAATGAATCTATCTGATAAAGTTTAAGTTTCATAAAAGCTCCTGGTATAATTTATCAAACAACCTGAATCTCATCCGGAATAATACTATATATTATATCGGATTTTTTAATTTAGACCGTGAAAAAAAGACAAAAACACTAAAATTATAATCCAGGGAATATATAGTGCAAAAAAAATTATTGCAGTAATAAGATTCTTTTTAAATGTATATTTGATGAAAAAAATTATCGATAAAATTACGTACAAAACTACCGGCGAAAAGGAAACTAAAACTATACCAATCACATCTGTTATAAACTTCAAGGAAAAATATATGAAATAATTATAGACGTAAAGATACCAAAAAGGAAAAACCAAAATTAACACTCTAAATACTGTTTCTTTTCCGTTTTCTGTATTCTCAAAATTAATCAACTTAACTCCTCTGATTACCCTAAATGTTTTTCTTAATTATAAGCCTTGCGTCTTTTGAGTGTCAATTTGTTTTATTGAGTTTTAAGCTAAATAACTCCTTACAAAAACTAATCAACTGCCGCGGGCTGAAGACCCGCGTCTACCAGAGCAAAAATATAACCTAAACAACGCACTTTAATTTGAATTGACTAATGATAGAACTGTATTTATACTGTTATGATTTTACAGGAACTGAAAACGGAGGAAAAAATGGGTAAAAATAAGAATTTTAAAGATAATACACCGCAGTTAAACACTGCTATTTATGACAATGTGATACTATGGCTGCTTTTGCTTGCAGTATTTATTGTCCCTTTATTCTTTAATATACGCTCATACGACCAGTTTGAACTTCCCAAACTTACCCTTTTAAGGGTTCTTACATCGTTAATGTTCGGCGTATGGCTTGCAAAAATATTCGCGAAAGGCACTGTTGAATTTAAACTTATGCCTCTTGATATCCCGGTCCTGCTGTGGGCCTTAATGAACATCATAACCACCTTTACCAGTTTTTCCCCGCACTTAAGTTTCCGCGGAGAATATGAAAACTTTGCAGGTTCCCTTTCAAACCTTAACTACGCGGCGCTGTATTTTATCGGTTCCAGATTCATTAAAACAAGAAAGCACGTTTTATACGCGGCTTACGCGCTTTGCCTTTCCGGCTTGTTTATTACGGCATACGCTTTAATGCAGTTTGCCGGTTATGACTTTATAAAATGGAGCGATGCTTCGGTTATCAAGGGGCGTTACTTTGCAAGCATGGGCAATCCCAATTTTCTTGGCGCGTTTATTATTATGGCTATACCGCTTACCGTGTCATTTTTTATACAGGCGGCCAAAGCCGGGAAAAAAGGATACATGGCGCTGCTTGCGCTTTTGTTTGTGGGCGAATACATAGCGCTGTTTGGCACCCAGAGCCGCGGGCCGTTTTTAGGCTTTGTTTTTTCAATGCTTGTTTTTATTATTTACGGAATTAAGGTTTTCATGAAAAGCTCCGCCGTAAACGGCGGGCTTATAAAGGCGGTCAGTTCCCACAAAATATGGTTTATGGCTGTTTCCGCGGTGCTTGTAATTGCCGTAATTTTAAGCCTTACAGTGGGTAAAGACGCCACAAACAGGATAGCATCTTCAATAGCCGATATTCCGGGAAGCCTTAAACAATCCAGGCTTCATATCTGGGAACCCGCAATTAAAATGATAAAAGACAGGCCCCTTCTGGGCTATGGCGTTGACACATTCAAATCCGTATTCCCCGCCTATGAGGGCGCTGAATTCGCGCAGATAGACGGCGCCAATGTTTCTTCAAGGACCGCGCATAATGAACCTTTAAACATTGCGGCAACAATGGGGCTTATAAGCCTTGGTATTTATCTGTATATCATTTACGCTTATTTTTTATGCTGGTACAGGTCATTTAAGAAAATTACGGATGATAATTACAGATTAATATCGCTTGGTTTTTTCTCCGCTTTCACGGCTTACATTGTCCAGAACATGTTCAGTTTTGGCGTGGCTGCCATTAACATCGCTTTTTATCTTATATTAGCCGTGCATACTTTTGATATGGCTGCGCTTAAACCGGCGCGCACCCGCGTTTATTCCATTTATGACAGAAAAAAAGCCGCGGGATTTATACCTGTCCTGCAGGTTGCGGCAGTAGCCCTTGCCCTGTTTGGGGCGCAGCGCGCGTATAATTTTTACAGCGCTGACGTAAATTACAACAGGGGCAAGCTTTTAGGCGGTATTCAGAACAGGTGGGACCTTGCGATTGAAGAACACAAAGCTTCCGTGAAAAAATGCCCGGGCGAAGTTAAATATCACGTCTATCTTGGCCTTGCGTATGAAAGATACGCCATGATGTACAACGATAAGGATAACAAGGTTAAACTTCTGATGCTTGCGGAAAAAGCGTACAAAAGAGGTTCGGAATTGAATCCCATGAATTCATATTACTGGGGCAATCTTGGCCGTGTTGACACCCTTCTGGCAGAGAATTATGACCCCAAATATTACGCCATTGCCGAAGAAAATTATCTGCAGGCCGTAAAACGCGCGCCTGTCACCGCGCTTTTTTATAACAATTTGCTGGACCTTTACATGAAGACAGGCCGCGGCGATATGATTATTCCGATGCTTGAAAAAATTGAAATGTATGACAAACAGCTTGCCGCTGTTGCCAATTTCACCCTGGGAAATGTGTTATTCGGCACCGGGGATTATAAAAACGCGCAGTATCACTACAAACGTTCAATTGAATTCAAGCCGGATTTTTATGAATGCCTTTACAACATCGGCGTTACAGCTGCCGCGCTTGGCGAGAAAAACGAGGCTGTTGCCGCCCTTGAAGAGCTGCTTATCAGAAAACCTGATTTTAAACAAAGGCCGGACGCTGAAAGAATACTTGCGGACCTTAAAAGGAAATAAATCAGATCTGTTTGCCGATTGTTGTTTTAATTCCCGGGCTTTTTATTTTGCCAAGATATTTTGCGGCTTTTTTGTTTTTCCCTGTTTTTAAGTATACTTCCCCAAGGCCCACCGCGGCTTCCCTGTGTCCGGGATTCTTTTTAAGGGCGCTTAAGAATTGTTTTTCAGCTTCTGCATATTCATCCTGAATAAACGCGACCCACGCAAGGCCTACGGAAGAATCAGGGTCTTTCGGGTCAAGTTCCTGCGCTTTTAAAAAACACTTTTCAGCTTCGGAAAATTTTCTGTTTTTATAATGCACCCAGCCCAGCCCGACGTAAACATCATCATATTCAGGGTGTATTTCAAGGGCGGAATCAAACGCTTTTTCCGCTTCCTTTAACCTGTCAAGCTCCGAACACGCCCAGCCAAGGCCGATATGCGTGTCGGCATAATCCGGATTAAGCTCCACCGCTTTTTTAAAATAACTTTCAGCTTCAAGAAGGTTTGCCCTGTTCTCGGCGCGCTTCTGATAATACGACCAGCCCAGCCCTATAAAAGCGTCCGGGTCTTTGGAATTGATTTTTGACGCTTTTAAAAATTCGGTTTCAGCGTCTTCATAGCGGCCAAGTTTGTAATACACCCAGCCAAGCCCGATATAATTATCCGGCTGCGTGGGATTCAATGACACTGATTTAATAAAATGTTTTTCCGCGGTTTTATAATCTTCCATAAAGTAGCAGATCCAGCCCATACCGGAACGGGCATCGGGATAATTGGGGCTTTCGGCAATTGCGGCACGGTGTTCGGCAGCCGCTTTTTTAAGATTTCCTTCTATTACATATATTCCGCCAAGGCCCACGCGCGCTTCGGCGCATTTTTTTACTGATTTTATGGCTTTTTTGTACTCTTTTTCCGCTTCCTCAATATTATCTGACGCGAAATAAACCCTTCCCCGCATAAGATGCGCGTGCGGATAATCCGCGGATGCGCCGTTTATTGTTTCAAGTGCGGTTTTAATGTCGCCGGTATTAAACTGAATGTCAGCAGTCATAAACAGAAACAGGTTTTTATCCTTTGATTCAAGAAGCCCTGCTTTAAAAATTTCTTCTGCCTGTTTAAAACTTCCGGACGAAGCAAGAAGTTTGCCCTTTAACAAAAGCGCGTCGCAGTCAGAAGGGTTTGCGGCAAGGGCTTTGTCCGCCGCGGATGCAGCAGATTCGAATTTCTTTTTATCCCTGAAAAAACTTATAAAACAGGATGGCGAAGCGCATGATGTTTTTTTTCTTATGTCACTGTCTATTTTAAGGTATTCTTTAACGGTCACTTGTATTCCTCCGGCGGTTTTTATTTTTAATATATTAACAGGAAGGATTTAAAATGTAAATAATCTAATCTTGCGCGCCGGATATGTTTTACAGCCCGCCGTTACCCTGCTGTGGAGTGATATTAATCATTTCCCCGGATCTTAATCTTCTTATCTTTTCGGAAAGTTCCGCTTTTGCCGCCGCATCTGACTGATATTTGTATTCAAATTCCATCCATTTAATCATCTGCGGCACCGCCGGCGGAGTTGCTTTGCTGTATATAAATACCATCAGCCTTAAAGCGGAAAAATCATAAGGATTCATAAGGACCGCTTTTTCAAGGTACTGAACAGTGGCCCCCAAATCCATCGCTTCATAGAAATATACGGAAGCTATAAGTTTTATTATAACGGCCGAATCCCGGGCTATATGTTCTGCTTCTGTCAGATACATACGCGCTTTCTCCGTATCTTTATCGCGCATCGCGTACTGCGCCATTCGGCAGAAATATCTTGCCATTGTTTCCCTGTAGAAATAATCAAGCTTATGGTTGAAATAGTAATCCCTTATCACGGCAACCTGAAGCGCTTCTTTATCGCCGGGCGCGGACATTCCCTGCGGGAGTATTTTGCCCATTATGCCGTATTTGGCCGAATATAGGTTTAATTCCGGATACGCGACCATATCAAAGTTATACACCCTTCCCGGATTATCAAGGACTATTTTTGTTTCAATTTCTTTCTGGGCCGCGGAAGTCAGTTTCTTTCTTGGGATATGGCTGTAAATTGACATATCAAGGGTATTGCCATAGCCGTCATAGGTTTTTATGTCCGTGTATTTGTTTTTGACAAATCTCAGGTACTGAATATTAAATGACGGCTGGTCTGTTTTTGAAAAGAAAATATCGCCCGGTTTAAGCGATTTCAATATGTTGACGGCGTGGTCATAGGCAAAAAATTTGCGCGAATGGTTGTTTATCTGAAAATTTGAAAGCAGCATGATTAAAGGGATAATTGATACAAGCGACAGCGAAAAAACGCTGTTAATTCCCTGCTTTTTGTGTAAAAGGTTTACGGCAAAATATAAGCCAAGCCCGCCCGCTGTCACAAGTATCATATCGTTTAACAGGTAAAACGCCCTGTTGACGTAGATAAAGACAGGTGAAAAAGTATTGTCTGTAAAATAGATAAGCGCGCAGTAGTTAACAAGAATAAAACCCGCGGCTGTAAAAAACAGCGTTTTATTTTTTTTAAACAGGGCGAAAAAACCAAAAAACATGAATATAACAAATACGTTGTACTGCGTGAAAAGCTGCTGAAGATACAGCGAAGTTTTTAACCCCGCCGAGTTTAATGAAAGCGGAACAGCGGCAAGGTTAAGATATGATTTTCTTAAGATATGGTTCAGGATATTCTCAAATGAGCGTATTTCAAACCACACCACCGAAGAGTTGGGATAATTTCTTATAAACATGTATATATAAGGCGTAACAAGCATAAACAGCAGGATACCCGCTGCCGCCGCGTAATTGAGCGCGGTAAGTCTTTTTCGTCCCAATATGAACGCTGACACAACAGCGGCTGCCACAAGGACAAGCGTGGTCTGATGCAAAACCGGCAGAAGGCCGCATGTAAAAGCAAGCAGATAAAACCACTTTAATTCCCTGCCCGCCGCGTATTTAACAAACGAGAAAATTGCAAGCATATAGCCAAAGTGCGCCATTGTGTAAATGCCGCCTTTGATGTTAAGGCACTGCTCCCAGAATACCGCGGACAGGACATATATAAGGCCGGTTAATATTGACGTAAATTCCGCGATATTGTCTTTTTCGCGCGCGGAGCCTGAACGTGTATATTTTATTACCTCTTTAACTGTAAGGTATATAAGAAGAAAAACAAGCACTCCGAAAAAGCCCGACATAAGGTTCATTCGAAAAGCGATGTCCCCCGCCGGAATAAGGGAAAAAAGTTTTTCCATAAGGGTAAATAACGGGTAGCCGGGCGGATGGCCTATTCCAAGATTATACGCGGCCGCGGCAAGTTCGCCGCTGTCGCCGAAATAAATTGTCGGCGGAGAGGTGATAATATACAGCCCCATAAGGGCCAGTGATATTGCCGCAAGAATCAGCTGCATCGCGCGAGCCTGTCAGACTGCTTCATTTATAAGGTCCTGCGCGGCTTTTAAAGACGCGTCGGTGACGGTTTCGCCGCTTAACAGTTTTGCCACTTCAACCGTTTTTTCTTTTGACGTCAGCAGGTTGATGGTTGTATGTGTCTTGCCGTCCTGCGTCCCTTTAGCGACCGAGAAATGGGTGTCTGAGAAGGCCGCTATCTGCGGCAAATGCGTTATGCAGATAAGCTGCTTTTTTTTGGAAATTTCCTTTAATTTCTTTCCTGTTGCCTGCGCTATCTTGCCGCTTATACCGGTATCAATTTCGTCAAAGACCAAAACCGGAATTATATCAGCCGAAGAAAGTATATTTTTGACAGAAAGCATTATTCTTGACACTTCGCCGCCGGACGCGACGCGGACAAGCGGTTTTAATTCTTCGCCGGCGTTTAAGGAAATCATAAATTCAACTTCATTGATGCCATCCGAGGAAAGCCTTACTTTTTTGCCTTTTATTTCGGCGAAAATTCTGGCGTTGTCCGTTTCCGGCTCTGTCACGCGCACATCAAACGAGGCTTTGGATATGCCAAGGCCTTTTAATTCCTGCTCTATTTTCGCGCCAAGTTCAACTGACTTCTTATGGCGCAGATCCGACAGTTCGGCGGATAAGGCGGTAAGTTCCTTAAGCAGTTTTTTGCGTTCCGCTTCCTTTTCCGCGATAGCGCCGGAGTTAAGCTCTATTTTCTTTTTTTCCTCCGAGAGTTCCTTCTCGTATTTAATAAGCGCTGCCACATTTTCTTTTTTATATTTTTTCATCAGGGATTCAATAAGCGTTATCCTGTCTTCTGTCTGTGAAAGGATATCCTTGTCAAATTCCACAGTATCGGCGTATTCAAGAAAGAAACTTTTTGCCTCTTCTGCTTTTATAAGCGCGTCTTCTATCATTGCTATGCGTTCCTGCGCGGCTTTTTTGTCTATTTCCGCCACTTCTTCCATATGCGCTTTTGCTTTGTCCAGAAATTCAATGGCGCCGTCGCCTTCCATATCCGCGGAAGCGGGCGAAAGTGCTGTTATTATGGAATTAACCGAACTTTTAAGGGATTCCGAATGCGCCATTTTTTCGCGCGACGCGTTTAAATCTTCCAGTTCCGCGTCCGAAACAAGCGCCGCGTTTTCAAGTTCCGCCACCCTGTAATTGATAATATCAAGTTTTTCCTGTTTTTCAGATTCAAGGCTGTTTAACCTTTTAATCTCACCCTCTGTTTCCATAAGCCGCGCGTAGAGCTGCGAAATTTTTGACACGGCAGGGCCGGCGCCCGCGTACGCGTCCAGCAGGCCTATATGGACTTCGCTTTTTAAAAGCGACTGGTGTTCGTGCTGGCCGTGAATGTCAATCAGGTAAGAACCTATCTGCTGAAGAAGCGATAAGGAAGCGGCATTATTGTTTATGAAAATCCTGCCCTTGGAACTTCGGTTAATCTCCCTTTTTATCACAAGAATATCCTGCGATGGCTCTATGCCGGCGTCGTCAAGCGCGCCGTTTATTATTTTTGTCAATTCGGGATTCTTTGAAAGGTCAAAAACCGCTTCTATTACGGCTTTTTCTTCGCCCGTGCGGATATTTTCAACGTATCCGCGCTCTCCTGCCGCTATGTTAAGCGCGCCGATTATAATGGATTTTCCCGCGCCTGTTTCGCCGGTTAATATATTGAGTCCGGGATGAAAATCAACCTGAATTTCCTTTAAAAGGGCGTAATTCTGTATTTTTAAACTTGAAAGCATGACTTTAAACCGTCCTTATTTGCTTTTAATAACCATTTTTATTATCTGTTTTTCAATTGCGGCGCTGTCCAGCCCGCAGTCGTGCTTGACCTGTGTCATTTTTCCCTGTCCCGCGAAATGGTCCGGCATTGCCATCACCGATGATTCAAATTTATCAAGTCCGGCCTGATGAAGCCCTGTTATCAACGCCTGCCCAAAACCGCCTTCTATCGCGCCTTCCTCAATCGTTATAAGTTTTCCTGTTTTCTTAACGGAAGTTTTAATGGTATTAACATCAATCGGTTTGGCAAAACGCGCGTCAATTATCTCTATTTTTACGCGGCTTTTTTTCTCAACAGCTTTAACGGCTTTTATCACTTCTAAAAGCGGGCTGCCAAGGCACACAATTGTCAGTGATTTGCCGGTTTTTATTATTCTTGCCTGCCCTATTTTAACCGGTTTTTTTTCTTTTGATTGCAATACCCATGATTCTCCGCGGGGGAACCTTATGCTTACCGGCCCGCCGTTATATTCTGCTGCGGTTTGCATCAATTTTTCAAGCTCTGCCGCGTCAGAAGGCGCCATAACCACCATGCCGGGGACGGTTCTCATAAACGCTATGTCAAAAGCGCCGTGATGCGTGGGCCCGTCTTCGCCAACTATGCCGGCGCGGTCAAGCGCGAAAATTACCGGAAGTTTCTGCATGGCCGCGTCGTGGATAATCTGGTCATATGCGCGCTGCATAAAGGTTGAATATACCGCGACAACGGGCTTAAACCCGGCGGCGGCAAGCCCGGACGCAAACGTAACGGCATGTTCTTCCGCGATGCCGACATCAAAAAAACGTTCAGGAAACTTTTCTTTAAATTTTGTAAGGTTTGTACCTTCAATCATTGCCGCAACGATTGCTATTATTTTTTTATTTGCGGACGCAAGTTTAACAAGTTTTTCCGAAAATACGGAAGAATATGAAGGCGAGGCTGATTTTGATTTTACAGGCACGCCTGTTTCCCTGTCAAAGCTGCCTATTCCGTGGAATAAAGTCGGGCTTTTTTCCGCGGGTTCATACCCTTTGCCTTTTTTGGTGATAACGTGAAGAATCTTAGGGCCTTTAATCATTTTCATATTGTTTATGGCAAAGCACAACAATTCAATATCATGCCCGTCTATCGGGCCGTAGCACATGAATCCTAAATCTTCAAATATAATGCCGCGGGAGAATATTGATTTTACCCCCTCTTCAAGGTGCTTGATTACGTGCGAAGCCGGCACGCCTATTTTTGGAATTTTTTCAATGACGTTTTTTGCGGACGCGCGCAGTTCGTTATAAAATTTTCCTGAAATTATTTTATTTAAGTGGGTTGATAAAGCGCCGACTGTGGGCGAAATTGACATTTCGTTGTCTATGATGACAATAAGCATATCGGTCTTTTCGGATCCTATGTGGTTCATGGCCTCAAGCGCCATGCCGTTTGCCACGGAAGCGTCGCCTATTACAGCCGTGATGTAATTATTTTTTTTGTTTATATCACGCGCTTTTGCAAAACCCATTGCCGCGGATATTGAAGTGGAAGTATGGCCTGCTCCAAAAGCGTCGTATTTGCTTTCATCGCGTTTTAAAAAACCCGAAATACCGCCGTATTGGCGCAGAGTTTTAAACGCGTGTTTTCTTCCGGTTAAAATCTTAAAACCGTACGCCTGATGCCCTACGTCCCAGATAATTTTATCTTCGGGCAGGTCAAAACATTTTAAAAGCGCTATTGTGACATCAACGGAACCAAGCGACGACGCAAGGTGGCCGCCGTTTTTGGAAACCACATCAGTCATGTATGAACGGACTTCCGCGGCAAGGGTGTTAAGCTCCGCGGCGTTTAGTTTTTTTATGTCAGCCGGGTTGCTGACTTTGTTTAAAACAGTATATTTGTCCATCTTACAGGTTATATATGATTACAGACAGGAAAAGGCCTATTAATATGCCGGCAATTGCTTCCAGCGGCGTATGGCCAAGAAGCTCTTTTAAGCGTTCCGCCGAAAATTTGTGCTGCCCGAATTCATCCATCATTTTATTTAACACCGCGGCCTGTTTGCCGGCCGCCCTTCTTACGCCCATCGCGTCGCTTATTACAACTATGCAGTAGCAAAGCGCCACCATAAACACAGCGGAATCATACCCCGAATGCATGCCTACCGCGTTTGTAACCGCAACAACCGTAGCGGTATGCGACGAAGGCATTCCGCCTGTCCCCACCAGCAGGTGAAAATTTATTTTACCGCGCAGAATCAGGTTAAGCGCGAATTTAATAAACTGCGCCGCGAACCAGCAGATAAAGGTGGTATAAAAAATCTTATGGGTGATTATTATAATCAGGATATCCCACAGCGACTGCAGCCCGTAAATAAACGAATCCATTATAAATCTCCTTAGTGTGTTCTGTTTACAAACATGTCCGCCAAAGCGCAAAGCCCGGCAGTGTTATCTATTTTACCTAAAATTTCCTTTGCTTCAAAGAGTAATTTATAAGCTTTTTTGCGTGAATTTTCAAGGCCGAATACCGCGGGCCAGGTAAGCTTGCCCGCGCCGCTGTCTTTTCTTAATTTTTTCCCCATTTTTTTTTCGTCGCCGGTTTCGTCAAGAATGTCATCGGCAATCTGAAAAGCAAGGCCTATTTTTTCGCCAAAAGTTCTGAATAATTTTACTTTTTCCGGGCTTGCTCCGGCAAGAACCGCGCCCGAAACCACTGAAGCGGTTATCAATGACCCTGTTTTGTGGCCGTGAATATAAAACAGCGCCTTTTTTGTGTGCTTTTTTCCTTCGTTTTCAATATCCGCCATCTGCCCGCCAACCATTCCTTCGGCTCCGGCGCCTTTTGCTATTTCCATAGCTGCCGCCAGGGCGGTTTTATGGGTATTCTTATTAACTGTCGCGGATAAAGCGGTTTCAAAGGCCTTTGTTAAAAGCGCGTCGCCTGCCAGTATTGCTGTTGCTTCATCAAATTTTTTATGGCATGTGGGCCTGCCGCGCCTTAAATCGTCATTATCCATGGCGGGAAGGTCATCGTGTATCAGCGAATACGTGTGAATCATTTCAAGGGCGCACGCGGCAGGAAGCGCGTCTTTATATGAAAGTCCGCACGCTTTTGCGGCCATAAGGCACAAAACAGGCCTTAACCGTTTTCCGCCGGCAAAAACGCTGTATTGCATAGCCTTGTAAATACGCGCCGGATGGCCTTTTTGATTGTTAAGGTATATTTTAAGCGCGTCATCAGTCATTTTAATAAGTTCGTGCATCAATTTTTTCATATTATCTCCATATCAGTTTATTAAAACAATTTCCCGCCGTTGTCATCGCCGTCTTCCTTGTCCTCATCCTCATCCTCTTGCTCTTCCCCATCCTCTTCCTCAAAGTTTTCTGTTTCCAGCCCTTTGGCAGTCTTTTTCTTTACAAGTTCTATCTTCATTTTTGCTTCTTTAAGGGATTTTTCACACTTCTCCGCCAGCGCCATCCCTTTTTCATAACGCGCTATGGCGTCATCAAGCGACAATTCGCCTGATTCAAGTTCATCCACTATTTTTTCTATATCTTTAAGGTAAACTTCAAAACCTGTTTTTTCTTCCTGCGCTTTTTTTGCCATTATGCCCTCCGGTTATACGCCTTTTTTTATTCCGCTGACCTTTGCGGCTATCCTGCCTTTATAGGTTTTTATATCTAAATTATCGCCCGCTTTTAATGCAGCGGCATCTGTTACAACTTTGCCTGTTGAAGAGTCATAAACAACCGAATACCCTTTTTTAAGCACCGCAAGCGGATTTAAAAGCTGAAGTTTTTCCTTAAGCAGTTTAAGCTCCGCGCCTGTTTCGTCAACACTGCCTGACAGCGCTTTTTTCATCTGTTCTTTTAAGTCGTCCAGAGTGCGCGATGATTCTTCGTAAATCTTAAAAGGCATTTTAAAACCGTATCTCTGCATCAGTTTTAAAAGCCTTTCTTCTCCAAGGCTTACAATTGATTCAAGCGAAGACGCAATTCTGTCCTTAATGACCGTTATCCTGTGAAGTATTTCCTCTTTGTCCGGCACAAGCATTTCCGCGGCGCCTGAAGGAGTGGGCGCGCGCCTGTCAGCTGTAAAATCCGCTATTGTAAAGTCAATTTCATGGCCGACGGCTGAAATTACCGGTATTTCCGATTCATAAATGGCATAAGCAAGGTTTTCGTCGTTAAAAGCCCATAAATCTTCCATTGAACCGCCGCCCCTGGTAAGCAGAATGACGTCAAATCCGCCCTGCTCATTTATATCCTTTATGGCGTTAATTATCTGTTTGGGGGCTTCATCGCCCTGCATTAGCGCGGGATAGACAAGCACATAAAGCCCGTTATATCTTTTTTTAAGTATCTTAATAACGTCCCTTATTGCCGCGCCGGACGGGCTTGTGACAATGGCTATCCTGTTTGGCGGATAAGGAATTTCGCGTTTATGTTCTTCTTTAAACAAACCTTTATCGCTGAGTTTTTTCTTCAATTTCTCGAATTCTACAAGTAATGCTCCAACTCCGGTTACCTGTATTTCAGACGCGATAAGCTGGTATTCAGAGCGCTTGCCATAGGCCGAGACCCTTCCGAAAACCATTATCTCCTTGCCGTCTTCAATCCCAAGTTTATTGCATTTTGACGCGCCCCTGAAATATGCCACCTTTATCTGGTTGTCATTATCCTTTAAGGTAAAGTAAACATGGCCTGAAGAAGGTGTTGAATAATTCGATATTTCACCTTTAATCCATACGTTATTAAGCCCGCCTTCAAGTAACTCTTTAACAATTACAGAGACCTCGGATACGGTAAGTATCCTGTCCTCAGGCGCAGGCATTAAAGCCCCCTTAAGTATTCCGCGGATTCTTCGGGCAGTGTGGGGTTAATGTAGAAACCGCTTCCCCATTCAAACCCTGCTATGCTTTTTACCCTGGGCAGGATTTCAATATGCCAGTGGAAAAAAGGTATGTCAGGCGATTTGGAGGGCGCGGTATGTATCATATAGTTGTACGGAGGGTAATTTAGGGCCTTGTTGACCCTTGTAATTGAATCTTTAAGTAAACTACCCAGCTGAGCGCACATGTTGTCATTTATGTGGTGAAAATGGCTTGTGTGGTGTTTTGGCATTATCCACATTTCAAAAGGCGTCCTTGAGGCAAACGGGACAAAACTTATGAAATTTTCCGTCTCTTTTACAAGCCTGGAACGTGAAGCAAGCTCTGATTCCAGTGTATCGCAGAACGGGCAGCGGGTTTTAAACCCGTAATACTGCTGCGCCTCTGCCATTTCGTCGGATATGGTCTTCGGAATTACCGGCATAGCCATTAACTGCGAATGCGGATGCGCAAGGTTTGCGCCTGCGCGTGAGCCTTTATTTTTGAATATCAGGATATATTCAAGCCTGTCGTCTTTTAAAAGGTCGGACATCCTTGCCCTGTAAACCTTTATAAGTTCCGCCGCGTGCGCATCTGTTAAGTTTTCCAAATCGGCGTTATGGGCTGGAGTTTCTATAATTACTTCGTTGGCGCCTGTGCCGGCTATAATGTCGTAAACAGCATCGCCTTTTTTCTTAAGCTGGGTTTCAACCTGAAGGTAAGGGTTATTATTTGGAATTACCCGTATGGACCAGCCGTCTTTTGGCTGTGAAACCCTGTGAATTTCCTTGCCTGTCTTGTCTTCGTTTCCGGGACAGAATGGGCAGATGTCGTCTTTTACGGGCAGGTCCTCGGGAAGCGCCCTGCCCGTTGTAGGGACGAAATTTTTATCATCAAGGGTGATAATCCACCGATTGCTTAGCGGATCCTTACGGAATTCCGACATTATTTTTTAGTTTCCTCTGCCTGAACCGGCGAAGCCTCTTCTTTTTCTATTTTTCTTGAAACATACGGCCTTAGCACGTTAATTGTGGTGTTTTCTCCTGATTTTATGACAAGTATATCGTCTTTTTCAAGGATTTTGGATATTGTGCCCACTATTCCCGCGTTTGTAATGACTTTATCGCCCACTTTAAGCGATGCCATCATTTCTTTTAACTTTTTCTGTTCTTTGCGCTGCGGCATTATGAACATAAAATAAAAAACTATAAAGATAAGAACCAGCGGCATTAAAGACGCGATCATTGACGGCTGGCCCGGCACGGCTCCGGCCGCGGGTACTGCTGAATCTGCTGCGTAAAGCAATGTTGTAAGCATGTAAAACCTCCGTTTTTTTGTGCAATTGTGCCCTGTCAGAACAGCAAACTGCTAACTTCTAAGCTTATATAAGCTGAAGAATTCCTCTTTTGCTTTTTCGTACCTGTCTTCAAATATGGATTTTCTGATTAAGTCCATCAATCTTAACATGAAATAAATGTTGTGTAAAGTGGTCAGCCTCATGCCCAGAAGTTCATGAGTGTTAAACAGGTGCCTTATATACGCGCGGGTATAGTTTTGGCAGGCATAACATCCGCAGCCCGGGTCCATTGGCCGGAAATCTTCTTTGTATTCGCCGTTTCTGACCGAAATCTGCCCTTCTTTTGTGTAAACCGCGCCGTTTCTTGCGATGCGCGTCGGAAAAACGCAGTCAAACATATCAACGCCCTTTTCAACGGCGTACCAGATGTCTTCCGGAGTACCAACGCCCATTAAATACCGTGGTTTGTTTTCCGGCATAAAAGGCGCGCACCAGTCAACTCCCTGATAAATAAGTTCCTTGCCTTCGCCCACTGAAACGCCGCCGATTGAATAACCGGGAAAATCCATTTTAAAAAGTTCTTCCATGGATTTTTCGCGTAAATCTCTGTGCACGCCGCCCTGGATGATGCCGAATAAAAAGCTTGTGTCGCTTTTGTGATAATCCCTTGCCCTTTTGGCCCACGCCAAAGTAAGGTCAAGCGATTCTTCTATATATTTGCGCTCCGCGGGATACGGCGGGCATTCGTCAAGGACCATCATGATGTCGCTTCCAAGGGTTGTCTGGATGTCTATTACGGATTCAGGGGTTAAAAAGTGTTCGGCGCCGTCAATGTGCGACTTGAATTTTACGCCGTCAGGCGTAATTTTCCTGAACTGTGAAAGCGAGAACACCTGGAACCCGCCGCTGTCTGTCAGTATGGGCCTGTTCCAGTTCATGAATTTATGCAGGCCGCCCGCTTTTTTCATTATATCCATGCCGGGCCTTAAAAACAGATGGTATGTGTTTCCAAGAATAATCTCCGTGCCCATTGAATACATATCTTCAGGCGTCATTAATTTGACCGTCGCCTGAGTCCCCACCGGCATAAACACCGGTGTCTTTATTGTGCCGTGGACGGTATTAATCTCGCACGCGCGGGCAAGTTTGTATTTGTGCAGTACCTTAAAGAATTCCATTCTGAAGCGCCTTTAACGTGTTCTTATCCAGACGCTGCGCGTCATAATTGGGGTTGTCTTTATACTGCTGTGTGTAATCGACTATTCCAAAGTCCATATTTTTGTAGCTCCAGTAAGAATATGATACTTTGTGTTTTTTCATAAGCGTTATAAAGTCGTTAAGCCAGTTTTTTCTTGTTTCCGGTTCCGCAAGAACCACGACACCGAATTCACCGCAGTAAACAGGTACATCATATTTTTTCTGGAAGTCAAACACCGGCTGCATGGCTTTTTCAAGTTCGTTTATATCCCACATCCTGTCCTGTCCGCGCAGAAGTTCAGAGAATTGATTGTCTTTTTCTTCGGTAAGTTTTATGGCGTTGCCTATGCCTTCGGGCCTGCCCGGGTACTTTACAGCTTTTTTATAGATGTCATAGATTACAAAAGAAACCCATGGCGCGAACTGATGCGTTATAAGTATCGGTTCGTAAAAATGAAAGCTGTATATTATATTATTATCGTCAAATTTCTTAAGATTTTCAAACTGCCTGCACATACCCCACAGGTTAGATTCCACGATAATCGGGTGATTTTTGTCGTTTTTTCTTATTACCGCAATGGCGTCATCACATATGGCGTTCCACTGCGAAGCTTCGGGCGCCACAGGTTCGTTCATAAGTTCCAAAAGCATATTCGGGCGCTGAGCGTAGCGTTTTGAAAACATATCCCATATATGAAGGAATCGCTTATTGCTTTCAGACGACTTGTCCCAGATATTATTTGATTCCCTTTCTTTAAACGCGAAAGAGTGTCCCGGCGCTTTATGAAGGTCCAGAATAACATCAAGGCCGTTCTTTTCAGCCCATGAAATGACCGTGTCAATCCTTTTAAGGCGCGATTCGTCGTATTTAAACGGCGCTGTTTCAAAAAAGAAATTATCAACCGGCAGGCGCAGCGAATTAAATCCCCAGTCCCTTATCTGTTTGATGTCTTTATCCGTAATAAAAGTGTCAAGGTGCGCGTCCGTGAATATATCGTCCTTAACCTGCGAAAAGAAACCGCCAAGATTTACACCGCTTAAATGCTTCATAGTATTCTCCTTTTATCGTTAAAATAGAATGTCAAAAAAAAAGTTACAGGGGACAAGTTGCAAGTTACAGGTCAATACAAAGGCAATCACTTAATTACCTGATACTTGTAACCTGTTACTTGTAACTTGTCAGCTGTCTTTAAATCTCGTTAATTATGTTTTACTTCAACTGCCGCACCCTAAAGGGTGCGCCTACCAGTACAAAACATAGCACTTTAGCAGTTTAAGCATTTAAGCTATAGCATAGAAATAAGCAAAAGCAGTTTAAGCATTTAAGCTATAGCATAGAAATAAGCAAAAGCAGTTTAAGCATTTAAGCTATAGCGTAGAAATAAGCAAAAGCAGTTTAAGCATTTAAGCTATAGCGAAACCGTCTATGTATCGCTTATGCTTAACTGCCTATAGCTTAATCCGTTATGTTTTATGCTTTCGCTTATGCTTAATTGCCTATAGCTTAATCCGCTATTTCGTATTTATTACTTATTAAATCCCATGCTCTGGGAAATTTTCTGTGATGCAACCTTTACCCGCTCGCCAAGGTCTTTTATCCTTGCTTCATCAGTCCTTAAAGCTGGCGCGGTAATAGCCACGCAGGCAATTACCCTTCCGCGGAAATTGCGCACAGGCGCGGCAACGGAAATTAAATCAGGCGAGTATTCCTGAAAATCAACCGAATAACCGGTATCTCTGGCCTGTTTGATTGCTTCTTTTAATTTTGCTTCGTTGTCTATGGTATAAGGCGTCATGGGTTCAAATTTGATAAGTTTTATTACTTCATTTATCCTGTCATCGGGAAGGTTTGCAAGCCATATTTTACCGCACGCTGAAGCGTGAAGCGGCATGCGTTCGCCTACATTTGATTTTACGCCAACCCTTTCAAGCGTTTCAAGCACGTCAACATACAGGACTTTGTACTGGTCCACAATTGCCAGCCCTATTGTTTCGCCTGTTTCCCTCCACAGCTGCCTTAAATACGGCATTGCATGCTGGCGGATGTCAAGCTTTGACAATACGGCGTTTCCAAGTTCAAACAGGCGCATTCCAAGTCGGTATTTTGATGTTTCAGTATCCTGTTCAACATATTTGCGCAGCATTAATGTGGTTAAAAGCCTGTGAACCGTGCTTTTATGAAGTTTAAGTTCCTTGGATAAAGTTGTGACGCCCACGCCTGTTTTATGCGCGCTTAATGTTTCTATTATGTCAAGCGTCCTTTCAACCGACTGTACTGTTGTGTCATATGACTGTTTTCTTCTCAATTTACTGCCTCCCCTTAAGTTGTTTTATATCTTATTCAAAAATAACACCTGAAATCCTTATTGTTACCCTTCTGTTATCCCTTCTGCCTTCAGGCGTGTTGTTATCGGCAACCGGCTTGGTTTCACCGTAGCCCACAACCCTGAACATATTCCTGTCAAGTTCAAACAGTTCCACAAAGAAGTTTACAACGGCCTGCGCCCTTGCCTTTGAAAGCTCCATATTGTCCGCGTACGCGCCGTTTTTCATCTGAAGGTTGTCAGTATGGCCCTCAACTATTATTTTCGGATTCTGATATCCTTTAATCTGGTCCGCTATCTTTTTAATGTCGCTATAAACCGCGATTTTTACGTCTGCTTTGCCAAGGTCAAACAATGTGTCCGAAGAAATGTTAATTACAACTTCCCTGAACAGGATTTTAACCTGTTTTACCGCGCTTTTGCCCCAGTTGCCGACGCTGTCAGAGGCAAACAAGGCGTAAGAATATGTTTTTCCGGTGTCAACCTGGTTAATGCCAAGGTCGTCTTTTCCGTCCCATGTTACCATCATCGGGTCGCCGCTGCCTGTGAATGTCTTAAACGGCTGGCCTTCCGGCCCGTATATAACAAGTTTCCATCGGCCGACTCCGTTTTTATCAAAAGCGGACATATCAAAGGAAACAGGCACCACAAGAGTGTCAAGCCTTCCGGGTTTTACAAGTTTCGGCCTTCCGTCAACAGTAATAGACGGCGGCGTAAGGTCAATTTCCACCCTTGCCGGCGCTGACGATGACTTGATCCCTTTGCCGTAATCAACATCAAGTCGGACAAAATAATCGCCTTCAGCTGCGGGCATTCCAAGCGTATCTTTGCCGTTCCAGAAAATTTTGCTGCGCAGGTTTATCTTTGTTTTTCTTACATCAATTCCCATCGCGTCCTGTATTGTTATGGAAGCCGATTTTACCTTTGACGGCGACATAACATCAGGTAATAATCTGGTGTAATCAACAACCTTGTCGCCATTGGGCGAAAATACAACAGGATAAGCCTTTAATTTCACTTCGGGCGAGCCGAAATTATATGTTAATGTTGCCCTGTGCGTATAGCCAAGGCCGTCTATAGTGTATGGGACAAAAGCATAATCAATGGCCAGCCCGCTGAATTCAAAACCGCCGCCAAAAGAAAGGCGCGGCACTGTGCCGCCTTTATAACCCGCTCTTAAATTTAAAACGTCAAAAAGCACGGCGTTAGCGCCGACAGAATAGTTAATGTTGTTGTCGGAATAGTATTCAATTCCGCCTTCAATTGAAAAATATTGATGCGAATAACCCACGCCCGCAAGAATATTCATCGGCTGAAGATAGGTTTCGGAGATAAATGAAGTTCCGGGGCCAAGGTTTTTAAAAGAAACGCCCGCTGACAACCCTTCTAAAAATTCCATGTCATAGATAAGGCCAATATCCGCCATAAAGGAAAGTGCGGCACCCTTGTCGTCATTGGGGTCAATTGCATAATTTAGTATTTTAAGCGACGCGCCTATATAAAAATCGCGTGAAAATTCCTTGCTGTAAGCCACAGTGCCGTAAAAACTGTAAGGGCTGAATTCATACTTTGTTGAATATCCGGTAATTGACGCGGGGTCAATTTCTGTTTTAAACATACTGTCCGAAAAATGCATCCAGTTGACGGAAAAACCAACAGTGCCCATAGGAAAAGGCAATGAAAGGTTAAGGTTTTCAAAGGCGATGTCCTGAAACCAGATAATATGCGTAAAAGAAATGCCTGAAAGCATGCTTTTTGCCATACCCGCGGGATTATATTGAATAGCGTTAACGTCATCTGCAAGCGCCACGTATGCCTCACCCATTGCAGCCGGTTTTGCAGGAGCCATTATCTTTAAGAAGTTGTTAGAAGTGGTTCCTATTTGTGCTATATCTGAAAATACTGTTCCGCTCAGCAGGAAAAAGAGACTTAAAAACAGTAAAAGCTTTTTAAACACAGTAATTCTCCTGTTTTGTTTGGTGGAATTATTATATCATTATTACTATTTTGTCAGATTGTGGTTTTGTTGTCAATAAGATTTTGTACTTTGGAAACACCAGTGACGGAGGGACAGAAAGTTGGTTTTTGGAGTTAGGATTTTACTGTAGAGCCGCAACATGTTGCGGCTCACGGGTTTAAGGAAATAACTAGATGTATCATATCTGCCGCGGGTTAAAGCCCCGCGCCTACCAAACATTAAGAACCATTCATAAAAACAAGACGCAACATGTTGCGTCTCTACGGTAGAAAACAAATACAAAGCAAAAAAAAAGAGGCGCATTTCTGCGCCTCTTTTTGAAGACTGCCAAGGCGAGCCGCAACATGTTGCGTCTCTACTTTAAGAACTTAAAATATTCTATTGTACCCTTGCCGCCCAGAGCTTGTAACTTGAAATGCCGGGCATGGAAGGCATAATAAACGTATCCCAGCCGACATACGCGATAACGTCGCCGTCATCCGTCCATACAGGGCTTTTGCCGAAGAATTCATACGGCAGCAGTTCCCACAGTTCGCCGTCTATCGCGTGAACTATCCTTATTGTTGTCACGTCGTCATGGAAATAGAATTTGTGGTATGTTTCTTCAAACGCAAGGCGTTTGCTCTGATGGTCCCATGTCATATTGCTTATTTTTCCCTTTTCCGTATGGTAAATCCTTAAAGGGTTTGTGGCTTCCTTGTCAACAACCCACATTTCCTGTAATGTGGTCTTATCAGCAGGGCCTTTTTTCACGATAAAAGCAAGCCTTTCAGAAGACGGGCCCCATTCAAGTTCTGTTACCGCATGTTTGGTTGTAAACAGGTTAAGTTCGTTTCCGCCTGTGCCGTCAAGCCTCCAGATTTCGCCTTTATCCTTATAATTAACCCCGACCGCTATTGCCTTGCCGTCATAGGACCATTTGGGCTGAGAGAAACCTTCGCAGCGCCTTACGAATATTTCTTTATTGTCTTTTCCGTCTTTGGATATTGTCCATATTCTCCAGATGCTCCCGCTTTCCGTAAAAGCAAGTTTGATTTTTTTCTTTGCCTCTGTCAGCCAGTACGGCGAATCCGGAAGGTTTGCGCCTGAAAGCTCCTGCCTATCAGTGGAATTCGCGTTCATTATCATAAACTTTCCGTCTTTGATGTAAATAACCTTGTTCTGTTCCGAATTCCATATCGGGAACAGCGCGGCGTCTTTGGCCCTTTTTGCAGATAATTCCCTTGGGTCAGAGCCGTCGTAATTTTTTATTTCAAGATACGTGTAACTGTCTACCATACTTACATATAATATTTTGGAGCCGTCAGGCGACCATAAAGGCATAAACTTCCTGAAGCCCTTTGTAAACTGCAGCATTTCCTGTTTTTCAGTGTCTGTCGTCCAAAGGTTTGTTTCCTGGCCTTCGGGTGCGGCTGCTATAACAAAACTTTTTGCGTCAGGCGACCACGCGGTTTTGTGCGTTATTGCCTTTGACGGCAGGTCTATTACCCTTGCAAAACTGCTGACAAGCGTTTTAGGCCGTCCCGGAGGAGCGGAAGGTTCTTTTCTGTGAAGCGCTTTTTCATACGCTATCTTTGCTTCCTGATCTTTAAATGTTTCAACCTCTCCCGTGTAAAGGTCAGGCAGCGGCTTTTTGCCGAACCATCCAAAAATATTCTTCTTTTTTGCTTCCGCAACTTTTTCCGCATTTAATGTGTAATCGTGGTATTTTTCGCGCAGGTTGTCGGGCAGGTCCATTAATGTAAGGTTAAATGACGCGGCCCATACATTGCGGTCGCCTTTTTCCGTATCAGCACCGGAAAATATAAGAAGATTCCCGTTTTTGTTCCATACAGGAGGGTCAACATACCGAGGGACAGCAGTGTCTTCCGTTGTTTTGATTTCTGTTATTCCCCTTGTAAGGCCGTGAATTACGTTTACCGTATTTTCGCCTTTTTTGGGATTAAAGACCGTGTATGCAAGCGCCCAGCTGTCATTTGACCAGGCAAGGTTTTCAGGCATTGATTTATACGCGGGAGTGATTTCAGTATAATTAAGGACTTCCTGCTTGGCGTAATTGAAAATCCCGGCGGCATAGGCAAGAACAAGGCCGCTTAAAAGGATTGTGACAACTGCCATTGACAGCCTTATTTCAAGCCTTCCGTCATCTTTAAGCGGGTCTTTGTTAAGCGCGGTTAAGACAAGTATAATTGCCAGCGCAGCCGCGACAATCGCGGGCACAACAAAGTGATAATAGAATATCAAAATCATTCCTGCGGCTATTACAAGCGCCAGAAACAGCAGGATGTCGGACAAAACTTTTTTCGGGTTATGTATCATATAGACAATGAATTCAATGCAGAACAGAATAAAGCATACAGCAAGGACCGCCATAAGCACGTCCATGTTGATTTTCTGCGATAGCGGCTTAAATATCTGAACTATGTAAAATACGGCAAGCGCCGATGCAAGCCCTGCAAGTATCATGCGAAGGACAGAGCCAAGCTTGGATGCCTTTTCTTTTTTTATTCGCGGATATAATTTAATGCCGATAAACGCGGATGCAGCCAGTGCCAGGCCGCCCCCGACCGCGGGAAGCGCCATTATTTTTTCGGCAGACAGGCCAAGGAACAATAAAAACGCGCCGCCTATTAAAAGCGCTATCTGCGCCGCACGCGTCCACATTATGGAACTTTTTTCTTCTTCCGCCTTTTCCGCGGCTATTTCTTCAGGCGTGGGGCCTGCCGGAACTTCGGGTTCCGCCGGAGCCGTCTCTTTTTCTTCTTTGCCTTTTTTTGCCTTTTCCGCGTCCGCAAGCGGATTGGGTGTAATATCTTTGGGGCCTTTATTTTCGTCTGCCATCATGTACCTCCCTGAATATGCTTATCTTAATGAGTATTTTCCGGTTAAAGATATTTTTGATTTAAAGCCAAGATCCGATAATGCCGACTGAAGCAGGCCGTAAAAAGAAGGCTTGTATCTTTCGGTTATTACATTTGGCCTTCCTTCAATTCCAACCATGCCTGCCGCTATTTCAATTGCGTCATCAATGGTTCCGATATAGTCCACAAGCCCAAGCCTATACGCCTGGTTCCCTGTAAAAAGCCTGCCATCGGCTATGTTTGACATCATATAGGCTTTTACAAGGCGTTTTTTTGTTTTGTCATCTTTTGCCCTGATGCCCGCGCCTTTTGCTATGGGTTCAAAACGCACTTCAACAATGTCGTCAACAAACTGGCTTAAAGCGTCTTTTAACGTGGCCAGCATCATGTCCTTTTCTTCCTGTGTGGCTGACCTGGAAAAAGAACCGATATCCTTATACTTTCCGGTTTTTAATGTCACAAAATCAACGCCTATTTTGTCCAGAAGTTTGCGGCCTGTCATGTACATCATAATTACGCCTATGCTGCCGGTTAATGTGCCTGAATTAGCCACAACCCTGTCAGCGGCTGACGCTATGTAATAAGCGCCGGACGCGGCAACATCGCCCATTGAAACAACAACGGGTTTGCCGTTTAAGCTGATTTTTCTTACAAGGCTGTAAACTTCCTGCGAAGCGGCCATTGCGCCGCCGCCGCTGTTAATACGCAGGACAATCGCCTTTACATTGTGCATATTATTGAAGTTATGCAGCTGCTTTAAGATGTACGTTGTGTCTTCAATTTCGCCGTAAATGTCTATTAACGCTATTTTGCCTTTATTTATTGGGTTAATTGACGCTTTCGTCTGTTTTTTATCCGTATTTTCCATTTTATCAGCGTCTTTCACGGAAAATAAATATAGTACAAATAATAAAATTACAAATAATACAACAGTCCTTTTCCGCATTATAAAAATCCCTTTCCATAGACAGAATTAAGCCCGAATACCCCATATTTTAATAATTTTTTGGGTATTAGTCAACCTATTTAACACCTAAACAGGATAAAAAGTATTATGTTATTTTTTATTTTGTATTAATTTCTGGTAGCCGCGCCCTTTAGGTCGCGTGGTTTTCGAGCAGTTGTTTCGTTCCGGTAGACGCGGGTCTTCAGCCCGCGGAGGTTTTGAACAGTTTGTTTCGTTCCGATAGACGCAGATCTTTCTCGGCCATCGCAACATTAAAGATGCTATGTCTGAGATGACAACCCGCGGAAGTTGAATCTAAGTTTTCAAGTTACGAATCAGAATATAACACTTTTTCATTTTATTTATTACCTTGTGAATCTGTCTTAACAATGTAAAAATCTCTTAAGCCTGCGCCATAAGATTCAGTGTATCCGGCAAAAACATAGCCGCCATCTAAAGTTTGTTTTACAGAATGAGCGCAATCCATTATTCCGGTTCCGCCAAAGGGTTTTATCCATAATTGATTTCCTAAACTATCAATCTTTAACAAGTATGCATCAGCCGAGGCTCCGCCATTATAATTTGTATATCCGGCTAAAATATATCCTCCGTCTGAAGTAGCGCTTATAGAATAACCTTCATCTCCGCTTGTCGCACCAAAAGTTTTATACCATTGTTGGTTTCCTGCACTGTCTGTTTTTACAAGAAGGACACTTTGAGATATAGTATAAGACATCGTTGTTCCTACTAAAAGATACCCGCCATCCGGGCAAACCAGAACTGATCTGGCCTCATCATCTTCCGTTGACGCGGCATCACCATAATCTTTTTGCCATTCTAAATTTCCTGAATTGTCAAATTTAATCAATGTGGCCCGATGAGTGTATTCGTTAGCTCCGGAGATATCTCTCTCTCCCGCAATTATATAACCATTTCCGGGCACACTTTTAACCGAATAAGCATAGTCGTTATATGTCCCGGAAAACACTGACGCCCAAATTGTATTTCCCGTCGAATCAACTTTAAACAAGCATACATCAGATATAGCACCCACAGTCACTGATGTTTTACCTGCTAATACATATGACCCATCAGCTGTTTCTTCAATAGAACTGCCGGAATTCCAGAGATTCGAACCATATTTGTACTCTTGATGCCACTGTTCAACGCCTGATGAATCTGTTTTTAACAGGTACAAATTGCATCTGGTTGATGTTCCGGTGTATCCAACAAATAAGTATCCCGTATCAGAAGTCTGTATAACATCATTGAATCCCGCATAAGTGTTTAGAACATAATCTTTAATCCAGTCCTGATTTCCCGCGCTGTTTAATTTTACCACGTATCCGTGATCATTCGAAAATGAGTTTGAAAAGCCACAAACTATATATCCGCCGTCCGTGGTTTGTTTAATTGAAAAAGCTGTCTCATCTTCTGCCAGACCATAATATTTCTCAAAGGTTTGAACTGTATTTGTTGGTGTCGGAGAAATAGTCGGTGTACTTGTATTTGTATACGTCGGTGTATTTGAAAATGTTTGTGTTATTGTGAATGTTTCTGTATTTGTGTATGTCCAGGTTGATGTATAAGAAAGCGTGTTTGTCGGGGTTTGAGTGCGTGTGTCTGTATTTGTAAAAGTATTTGTAATAGCCGGTGTATATGTATTTGTTGCCGTATTTGAATGCGTCGGAGTGTTTGTAGAGGACAATACTGCGTTTACCGTAGCTGTTTGAATCGCCTGTGCTGTTGAAGATGCATTTAAAACCAATTGTGTGGCAGTTTGAATGATGGCTGCTGTTTGAGTGAACTGCACGTTATAGGTGGCAGTTTCATCTTCGTAGGCACCTGTAATTGGAGCGGGAGATCTATGTTTAGTACAACTAATAAACGTAAAAATTACCATACAAAATAATACGATTACGTTTTTCATATAATCCCCTTTTATTTATGCACTAAAATTATACCCTAATCATTTAATAACAGCAATTTTTATCTAACGGCCGGATATTTCATGCCGGAGCCTGCCAAAAACATATGACATAAAATTATGTTTTTCTTTTAATGCCCTGATTTTTCAGCGTTAGTGTCCTCAAACCCTAAACGAATTGTCTATCTGTAGCCCGTATGTTAAGTTTAGCAAAACAATAGGTTTTGAACAAACGGAATTTTTATGTATAATTCCCTAAAAGGAGAATAACAATGACCGAAAACATAAACAGTTCAAAAAAGCCCAAGTTATCCGCAGAACAGCTTTTTGAGATTTACCAGGAATGTTCCATGCCTAACGCTCCGGTTAAAACCATTTTAGACAAGCACGGGTTAAAACCCTGGCATCTGCTTGCCCTTCGCAAGCGTATTAAACAGGCTGCCATTTCGGAACTTACCAATCCAGCAAAACCCGGCAGAAGAAAAACATTAGTCCCTTCCGAAGATGTCGAAAAACTGGATAAGGAACTAACGCAGGCAAAAGACGCCCTTGCCGCTGTCGGCCATGAACTTGCCCTGCTAAAAAAAAAGACGAGCTAGGCCTTAAAGGGCCTTTAAAAGGACACCACCCTGCCGCGGTCCGGCAGAAAGTTGTCCTGGCAATTAAAGAAGCTGTAGCGTCAGGCTTCACGCAAAAGAAAGCATGTATGCTCTTTGACATATCTGCCCGCAAGTTCAGGCGGTGGGCAGAACCAAAGCAAAAGAAACCAAAAGTATCTTTCAATAAACTGCTGCCATATGAGGTTGACGCCATTGTGAATGCGGCTTTCCTGCCGCAGAACCTTGGCAAACCGCTCAGCCATATATTCGTTTATGGCCATAATACAGGCGCTTTTCACGCTTCATTAACAACAGTTTACAGATATTTAAAAGCCGAAGATATGGTTAAGCCATTTCAGCCCAGAAAGAAAACACGTAAGTTTGTTTCAATTCAGGACCTGCTTAAAAACTTCTCGGTTATTGTTTATGACGGCTGCTGCTTTAGAACCGAATCAGGCATAAACGTGTGGTCTATACCTGTACTGCTTCTGCCATACAGATACCTGCTTCACATCGGCCACGCGATTGGCGGAGTCAGTTCGGAAGATATTAAAAACGCAGTAGCTCAGGCTTTCTTAAATATCCCTGAAAATTTTAAAGATATTTTAGCCGCCTTCTCAGATCGCGGCTCAGCAATGAAAGCTAATGATACCGTTAAATTTCTAAATGGCACTTTAGAGATACCCACATTTTTTGGCAGGCCGCATACCCCGGATGATGAAGGCCATATTGAAGCATTTAACAAAACTTCCAAGTACCACAGGGATGCTCCGGTTAGTTACCAGACCGTATCTGATGTTTTAAACTGGTTAGTTGTTTTTAAAGACACTTACAACAACGAGCCTCATAGCGGAATTAATTACGTGACACCCGCAGAAGCATTTGCGGGTAAAAAGGAGGAGATATTACAAAAACGAAAAGAAAACCTGATTGCTGCAAACCTGAGACGTCTAAACGCTCACAGGAACGCAGGGCTGGAAGTGGCGATTAGGTGACAATTTGAGGTCAAATACGCTGAAAAACTCCG
>Ga0209717_1000852_pt1 | contig 35633 bp, 27 predicted proteins | sample AD_UKC048_MetaG_FD_184418 | JGI IMG/M metagenome (GOLD analysis project Ga0209717, IMG submission 184418) | Active sludge microbial communities of municipal wastewater-treating anaerobic digesters from USA - AD_UKC048_MetaG (SPAdes) (version 2) | ecosystem: Engineered > Bioreactor > Anaerobic >...
CATGTTGGTGTTATCACCAACATGATAATATTTATTTATATTTGAGTACACCTTTTATCTATGATGCGCACTTCCTTCCTTATAATCCTCTTTTTAATATTCCATACTTTATCTGCGCAGGAAATAATCAGTAAAAAAGAACAGCAACCTTTTTTTGTCGGATTGCACTTTTCTCCCGACTATAGTTACCGTCGGTTGGTTAATAATGACGGTCAGTCTGTGTCCCAAACAATAATCAGGTCAAGAGACCGGATGGAAAAGGCAAGACTTGGTTTTACAACAGGTGTAAGTTTTGGATGGAATATTTCTTCCCGTTTACAGATCGAATCCGGGTTGTTTTATTCAGCGAAAGGCTATAAGACACATAAGCAATTGCTTGTTTACATTCCTCCGGTTTCACCTGGCGATCCTGTTGCTGTAAAGCATGTTTACAGAAAACAATTCTTAGATATTCCGCTTCGCGTGGTTTACCTGTGGGGTGGAAAAAAATTACAGATGGCACCCAGCGGAGGGATGGTAATTAACCTATTATTGAACCAAGGTCAGGTGACATACAACTATTATGGGTCTGGAGAGGTGAAGAGAGATAATACGAAACTGCAGGATGATATACGGGAAGTGAATCTCTCGGTCCAACTTGGTATGGGGCTACGATACCGGTTAAATGGCCGCCTTAAATTGATGGCGGAACCTGTCTTGCGGTATGGTTTGTTAAACTCAGCTGATACACCTGTGGCTGAGAAACTCTGGACGGCCGGCCTGAACACCGGGTTGTATTTTTCTATTAGAAAATAAATCTGAAGGACTTTGGAAAAACAAATTATACTGGGAGAATATTATTTCCGCCAAACAGAAATGGTCGCCGGCTTTAAATTTTCAGAGGACGGGAAGTTTCAGTTTTTTTTCTCGTACGGGGCGGTAGACCGCAATGCAACCGGCACATTTTCAGTGGAAGGAAACCTGGTTAAACTTAAAAGCGGAAAGGAACCCGGGAAGGATTTTACAGTGAATAAGGAGTTTCGTCAGGGAGATGGATATCACCTGGTTTTCACAGACACCAATTCAATGCTGGTACAAAATATCCGTTGCTTTGTCCTGATGGGCGACAACCGGGAGGAAGCAGTCACTGATAGTGAGGGATGTATACAGCTGGATATTGCGCATTGTGACAGCATTTATGTACAACATCTTTTGTTTCCTGATATTGTTACTTTAGTGAAAAGTCCTGATAACAAGAATAATCATTTTGAGCTATCGCTTAACCCTTCGCTGGAGCAGGTTAGTTTTAAAGGGATTGATTTTACCATCGAAGAAGACGGGTCTCTCACCTGTCTTCCGAACTATTTTATGCCGATGCCCGGCATCCGTTTCCTGGCCGCAGGTTGAGTCTTGTTGGTGTTATCACCAACAAGTCAATAGTTTGGTGTTATCACCAACAAGTCAGTAGTTTGGTGTTATCACCAACAAGTATCACTTCACCGCCAATCCCTTCAGCCTTAACCCGATTGTAGCCCGGCTGATAGTCTGCTGGTTGCCAGATGATCCTCCTGTATAAGAGACTATCTCAACATCATATAATGAAAAACTATACAATACTCCCTTCAGGTCTGGTGCCAATAGATGGATGTTGCCCTTTTCTTTTCTGAGCCCAGCTGCTCCTGTAAGAAACCATTGATTCCAGGCAGCGCCATCAATAGCCATTACTTCAATGGTTAAATTAATGTAGGATCCGTCACCCGGCTTAATACCCAATCCACTTATTTTAGCCACCCGGGTTGTTGGCAGATTTCCTAGTGTTATACTGAAGTTGGCAGTTAAGGCCCGCCGTTTATTCCTGGGGGCCAGGTCAGGCCTGGTACCGCCTTTTTGTATTTTAACTGAACCCGCTCTGATTTTTACCGTCGCTTTAAAAGGGGCCTTGGATGTAGCATCCAGTGCATTAAAGAGGATTTCTTCTACCACCGCATTGTCGTAAAATCTTTCCTGTAAAGGATCACCAGCATAGTTAAGCGTGACAAAATTCAACTGCCGGCTCGCCTGTTCTTTTGTATAGACCTGGAGTATCCTGAGAATATTCTGAGTGGCCGCATCATCGGATAGAAAAAAGTCAAAGCTGGCTGTGTGCTGGAGTTGATTTTCAGGCCCCAGCGCATCAGTGAAGCTGAGATTTTCCACCTGAATATTGTTTTTTTCCAGTTGCAACTGGGTGGTTGATTGTGCATAAGTGGTTGTCTTTTGCGCAAACACTGATACGTTAAATACTGAAAGCAATAAAAGGGAAAGACAGAATTGAATTGACTTTTTCATCGCCGGTTTTTTAGTAGGAAGTAAAACTAAGAGATGAAGATTACCCGGAGTATCCCTGTTTCAGGGGATATTTGATAATATGAAGAGCAGGTAAAGCTGAATGTACCCGGAAGATTTGTAATTAAATGTCATATTTTTCGAGAAATCCCCAATTGTCTTTCCCTGTTTCATAAAAAAGGGCAGAAGAATAGTGGTAGTCTTCCGGATCCTTGCAAAACCCTTTTTTTACAGGATTATCATGTATATACTGAAGTTTTTGCAGGTAAACAGGAGCTGTCCATAATGCCTGACTGTATGGATTTCTTTCCCATAACTGATATTTACGGTCTTTACTGTCTACCCTGAATAACTCAAGAAATCCGGGATTGGTTTTTTGCATAGAAAATTTAATCTGTTGCCCGGTAAATTTCAGGAAATCACGCTGTACATTTTCCGGCCGGTGATCCGGTTTTATTTTCCAGATCAGGTGGATATGATTGGACATCAGGACAAAGGCGTGCATGCTGATTCGTCTTTTCTCCACCAAATACCGGAGGCTGCTGATTACTATTTCTTTATGCGCATCATCTTTTAGAAGTGGTTTCCACCAAAGATTTGTTGCAGTGAAGAACTGAGGGCATTCGGGTTTTAATACTGACATGCCGTAAGGTAAATTCCGGAATTGGAGGCTGTATGGGAAAAAGACGTAGACGGGAAGTGAAAATTCCCTCATACGGATGTTCAAAAAAAGCCAACTGATTGGTGTTTTTAGTAATAAATGCACCGGAGACAGGATGTATATCGTTGGTGTTCTCACCAACGATCCAGCGCTTATAGGTGTGATTGCTGGTTATATCACCAACCGTTTTGTTGGTGATAACACCAACAAAACGAAACCCTCTCAAAGACTTGAGAGGGTTTCTATCGGATTATAGTGAGTGAGAAAACTGCATCTTGTTGGTGTTATCACCAGCTGCTGCATCTTGTTGGTGTTATCACCAGCTGCTGCATCTTGTTGGTGTTATCACCAACAAGCTTACTTCTTCTGCTTTCTCGGTGTTTCAATCGCAGCCTGTGCCGCAGCCAGGCGGGCAATTGGTACACGGAACGGAGAACAGCTTACATAGTTCATACCGATACGGTGACAGAATTTCACGCTTTCGGGATCGCCGCCATGCTCGCCGCAGATACCTACTTTGAGGTTGGGTTTGGTCACCCGGCCTCTTTCTGTACCTACTTTGATCAGCTGGCCGATACCTTCCTGGTCGATGGTCTGGAACGGATCATCGGGAAGGATCTTCAGGTCAAGGTATTTTGGTAAGAAACCACCAATATCATCGCGGCTGAAACCAAAGCTCATCTGGGTGAGGTCATTGGTACCAAAGCTGAAGAAGTCGGCTACATTGGCCATGAATTCAGCCCGTAATGCAGCACGCGGCGTTTCGATCATCGTACCATAGAGGTAGGGGATCTTCTTCATCTTGAATTTCTCACATACTTCCTTGTATACCTGATCCACGATCACTTTCTGGTGACGTAGCTCATGAGCAATCACTGTAACAGGAACCATGATCTCAGGGAAAGCTTTCTTACCTGCTTTCAGTAATTCGGCAGTTGCTTCGAAAATAGCGCGTACCTGCATCTCTGTGATCTCCGGATAACTGATACCGAGACGTACACCACGGTGACCCAGCATCGGGTTATTTTCATGCAAAGCGAGTACACGTCTGTTCAGCATACCCATACTGATACCGAGTTCTTTGCTCAGCTGGCGGAGTTTTTCTTTATCATGGGGAACAAACTCATGTAATGGTGGGTCGAGCAGACGGATGGTTACGGGATGACCTTTCATTACGGAAAGGGTATTCTTCACGTCTTTCTTCACAAACTTGAACAGGCCGTTCAGCGCTTCTCTTCTTTCTTTTTCTGTTTTGCTAACGATCATTTTACGTAGTTGGAACAGGGGTTCTTCGCTTCCTTCGCCATAGAACATGTGTTCTGTACGGAAGAGACCGATACCTTCTGCACCGAATTTAACGGCGTTTACAGCATCCAGCGGGGTCTCTGCATTGGCACGTACGCCGATCTGTTTGAATTTATCCACCAGTTTCATCAGGTCTTTGTAGGACTGGTTCTTGTCGATATCAATGTCCACCAGGGCCATACTGCCTTCATAAACGGCACCTTTAGTACCATTCAGACTGATCCAGTCACCTTCTTTGATCACCACACCATTCTTTGCATGGAAGTTTTTTGCTTCCGCATGGATTTCAATATCGCCACAACCTACTATACAGCATTTACCCCAGCCGCGGGCTACGAGCGCTGCGTGAGACGTCATACCACCTTTAGTGGTAAGGATCGCTTGTGCTTTATGCATACCATCCACATCTTCGGGGGAAGTTTCTTCACGAACGAGGATTACTTTCTCCCCTTTGGAGGCCCATTCTACTGCTTCAGCAGAAGAGAAGACCACGCGGCCTTTGGCACCACCAGGACCGGCAGGAAGACCTTTGGCAATAACAGGAGCCAGTAATTCTGCTTTAGGATCCAGCATTGGCAGGAGTAATTCAACCAGCTGATTCGGGCCCACACGCATCAATGCTGTTTTGGCATCAATCAGTCTTTCTTTGACCATTTCAGTGGCCATACGAACCGCAGCGACACCGTTCCGTTTACCAACGCGGCATTGCAGCATATAGAGTTTTCCTTTTTCAATGGTAAACTCAATGTCCTGCATATCATGATAGTGCTTTTCCAGTCTGCGCTGAATGGTATATAGCTCTTTGTATTGAGCAGGCATCAGTTCTTCAAGGGTGGAGAAATGTTCACTCTGTGCATTCTTTGAGTAGTCATTGACAGGAGAAGGAGTCCGGATACCGGCCACCACATCCTCACCCTGCGCATTTATCAGGTATTCTCCATAAAAATGGTTTTCGCCATTACCGGGGTTACGGGTAAATGCCACACCGGTGCAGCATCCTTCGCCCATATTACCGAATACCATGGCCTGTACGTTAACCGCCGTTCCCCATTCGTGTGGTATTTTTTCAATACGACGGTATTCAATGGCACGTTTACCATTCCAGCTGGCAAATACGGCACCCACACCACCCCACATTTGTTCCCAGGGATCATCAGGGAATTCAGTGCCCAGTACTTTCTTAACGGTTTTCTTATAATCTTTAACGAGTTCTTTCAGTTCTTCAGCAGTAAGGTCCGTATCGCTGGCATATCCTCTCGTCTTTTTAACATGCTCCAGTTTTTCATCCAGCACTTTACGAATGCCTTTACCTCCTTTGGGTTCGATACCGGCGGCTTTTTCCATCACCACATCGGCATACATCATGATCAGGCGACGGTAAGCGTCATAGGCAAAACGGGCATCACCACTCTGGGCAATCACGCCTTTTATGGTATTTTCGTTGAGACCTACATTCAATACGGTTTCCATCATGCCGGGCATACTCTTACGGGCACCGGAGCGAACGGATAACAATAATGGATTTTTTTCATCACCGAATTTTTTACCGGTGATCTTTTCCATTCTTTCCATGGATTCTTTTACCTGTGCGTTCAGGGATTTGGGATAGGTTCTTTTATTCGCATAGTAGTAAGTACAAACCTCTGTGGTTACGGTAAATCCCGGGGGAACCGGTAATTTAAGGTTCGGGTGTCCTGCCATTTCGGCGAGGTTTGCCCCTTTGCCGCCCAGCAAGTTTTTCATTGATTCGTTTCCATCGGCCTTGCCGCCGCCGAAGAAGTACACATACTTTCCGGTTTTTGTTTTTGTTGCCATATTAGATAAGCTTTTGTGCTTGCATAGTTAGCGCTAAACCAGCCGAATAGGGGGGGACACAGGTCAGCGGAAACACTGATTCTTATCAATGACAAACATGAAAAAAGACGAAATGGTATTTATTTCGTCTTTTTCAATTAGTTATCCGGTAAAAATTTATCCCTTGAACTCGTAGTAAGGCACTTCCTCATGGCTCTCCGCTTCTTTTTGCAGCCAATAAGCATGGGTCACCACATGTCCATTCTTGGTTTTCAGCATCCGGCCGAAAATGGCATTGGTGGCATTGAAAGTATAATCCGTTACGCCAACTGTAAATGTTGAGGGGGGCGTTGGGGGTGGCGGAGGAGGGGGCGCTGTTTCTCCCTCTGCCACTTTGGGAGGCGGGGCCGCTTTTGGCGCCGGGCTGGGGACAGACACTACCGTAAACCCGTTCAATTCCAGTAATGGTTTTAGAAAAGCGAGTCTCTCCGGACTTACATTCTTTTCCACGATGCCGCATTTCACGCCATCCAGTTCCTCAAATTCATGGTTCTTGTTGATCGCCATACACTGTGCTTATAATGAATGAATGTAATCGTAGATCCAGCTCAGTAATCCGGCTAGTACAATACCGGCACCGCAAAGAAGCATACCCAGTTTTACCGGGGCCATCAGTTTCAGCGGTTCAATCGGATTATCGTTCTTATCCATAAATACCGCCCGGATCACCCGCAGGTAATAATACAGGGAAATGATCATATTGAGGGCCGCCACCAGGATGAACCAGTAAGCCGCACCGGAAGCGCCGGCCGTGATCAGGAATAATTTTCCAAAGAAGCCAGCCGTGGGTGGTATACCAGCCAGGGAGAATAAGGCCAGAGCCAGTATCCAGCTCATAAAAGGATTGGTTTTATACAGCCCTTTATAATCATCAATATTTTCTTTGCCAGTTCTTTCGGTTATCACACTGGCCACCCCGAATGCGGCAAGATTGGAGAACAAATAAATCAGCACAAAATAAATGACGGCAGTGCTTCCCATATGGAAATCATCGCTGCTAAGGGCCAGTAATATAAAACCAACCTGGGCGATGGAAGAAAATGCCAGGAAACGTTTGATATTCTGCTGACGGAGCGCAAAAAGATTACCCACCACCATCGTCAGGACAGAAAGAATGATGATCATGACCTGCCAGACCTCTTTCATCGGAGTAAATACCCGGAAGAGCATGGTCATGAAAATAAAGGCAACGGCCCCTTTCGAAATAACGGAGAGGAATGAAGTAACCGCAATAGGTGAACCTTCATACACATCGGCGGTCCACAAATGGAAGGGAACCATGGATAATTTGAAGGCAAATGCCGTAAAGAAGAATATAAATGCCAGAATCTGCAGGGTTGAACCGTCCAGGCGTTCCTGTATTTCAGGAAGACTGATAGAACCGGTACTGCCATAGATCAGGGAGATTCCAAAGAGTAAGATGCCGGAGGAGAAAGCAGAAGAGAGAATCATCTTCATGGCACCTTCCGCGGATTTTTTCTTGTCCAGATCAAAATTTGCCATCGCCGCAACAGGAATGGTTGCGAGTTCAAGCGCCAGGTAGAAAATCAGCAGGTTGGCACTGGAGATCATAAAGAACATACCCAACAGGGCCGACAGCATCAAGAGGAGAAATTCAGCCAGGTGTGGTGTTTTTCTCAGCCAGTCCGCACATAGCAGGGTGATCAGGTATACCCCAAGGTTCAGAATGTTTTTCTGGAAGGCAATAAGATGAGTGGTATAGAACATGTCCCCAAACAAGCGGCCCTCTGTATTCAGGACAAAGCCAAAAACAAAATTAGCCAGTAGTAAAACCTGTGCCAATGGCAGCAGGGTTTCATTCTTCACCCCTTTACCGATTTTGATAAAGAGTAAAAGGAAAATGATGCCGGTAAGCACCAGTTCTGATTTCATCAATGTGAACAGTTCATTCATTCCAGCCAGTTTTATTTTCCAGCAATTCGGTTCATAATTTCTTCTGCCGCCGGTTGCAGCAGGTCATTCAGCCAGCCTGGGGCTATCCCAATGGCGAGAATACCACCCACCAGTAATATGGCGGCCAGCTTTTCATTCCATGCAGCATCCTTTAAGATCAGGTGTGCTTCGTTGGTATTGGGCCCCATCATTGTTTTGCCAATTGCTCTTAATATATACACTGCGGTCACCACAATGGACATAGCGGCAGCTATCGTAGCGATCCGGTGAAAGAGATCCGGGTTCTGCCAGGAACCTACAAATACCGTCATCTCTGCCACAAAGCCGCTCAACCCGGGTAAACCGAGTGAACAAAGTCCGACAATAAAGAAGATGGTACTGATAAAGGGCATCTGTTTCATCAGGCCTCCCATCTCACCTACCATCCGGGTATGCGTACGGTCGTAGATCATGCCAATCACGGCAAAGAAAAGGGCCGTCATTACCCCATGTGATACCATCTGCATCAGGGCCCCGGTGATAGCCGTTTGCGTCAGCATACCGATTCCTAACAGACTGAATCCAACGTGACTCACGGAAGAGTAGGCGTTGATATATTTCAGGTCCTTTTGCATCATCGTGGCAAATGCACCATATAAGATAGCAATGGCAGATAGTACAATAATGATTGTTGCATATTCTTTGGCGCCTTCGGGTAATAAGTAGGTGGCTACCCGTAAACATCCATAACCGCCGAGTTTCATGGAGATACCGGCGAGGAACATACTACCCGCGGTTGGAGCGGAAGAGTGTCCGTCTGGTACCCAGGTATGCAACGGGAATAAAGCGGTAAATACCCCAAAGCCCAGGAATAAAAGGGGGAATAAAATATGCTGGTATTCGGCGGGGATGGTTGTTTTGGAAAGGGTCATGATGTCAAATGTATTACCCGCGAGGAAATATAATCCCAGCATACCCACCAGTATCAGGGCCGAACCACCCATCAGCATCAGGGCCAGTTTGTTGGCACTGTATTCTTTTTTACCACTTCCCCAGATTCCGATCAGCAGGTACTTAGGTATTACAGATATTTCCAGAAAGAAGAAGAGAATGAACAGATCAAGGGAAATGAAGAAACCATAAGCGCCGAGTCCGAGCAGCAGCAGCAGGAAATAAAATTCCTTGGTCATCTTCTCCACATTCCAGGAAACCAACACTCCGGCAACCACTACAAAGCTTGTCAGCAGAATCATGGCGACTGAAATACCATCCACGCCAAAGTGAAAACTGATATTCAGCGTTTTGAAAAGCAGGTGCTGCTGCTCAAACAGCATCTGGGCCGTGTTATTTATGGCTCTTTCATGCCGGAATGCCAGCAGTAAAGCTACGGCCAATCCGAGTTGAAATAAAGAACCGGCCAGTGAAATCCATTTCACCTGTGCTTTGTTCCGCGCGGCCAATACAGCCAGGGCGGTTAACAAAGGGGCTCCTATAAGTAATATAAGGTTCATCAATTCTTATTTAGAAATACACCGGTTTGAAAACATAAATAAACAATACAGCCAGCAGGATCACTCCACCCAGGAAGATAATCGCATATTGCTGCACTTTCCCGGACTGGATTTTTTTGATTCCTTCGGATACCAATACGGTTGTATTACCCGTGAGGTTGACCAGTCCGTCCACAATGGTGCGGTCAAACCAGGCAGCCGCACGGCCAATGATATTGAACAATATCTTTTTCGTGATAAACAGGTATAATTCGTCAATGTAAAATTTGTGATACGCTGCTTTGTATAAACCTCCCAGTGAAGCCGCCAGTTTAGCTGGTTTATCGCTGTTTTTGGCATACATCCAAAGCGCCAGTAAAATACCAGCCAATCCCAGGGCCACCGGGGCTGCAGAAAACGACAGGCTGAAATGGGATTCAAGTGCTTTGCCATCCGTGCTGACCAGTTCGCCAAAAGGAATAAAACCAGCGGCGGCGGCACCTACAGATAATAGTACAAGGGGCATCATCATAACAAAGCCACCTTCTTTGCCCGCCGAAGCATGCTGTGTTGAAGTTGCGGAGGCGGAGCCATGACTATGATGTTCACCATGCGCTTCATATGGTTTGTTCCAGAATATATTGAAGTATAAACGGAACATATAAAAAGCGGTCAGTCCTGAAGTAATTAATGCGATCCAGTATATTGTCGTATTACTGTGATAAGCCGCTAACAGAATTTCTTCTTTGCTGAAGAATCCGGCCAATGGGGGAACACCCGCAATAGCCAGACAGGCCACCAGGAAAGTGATATGCGTAATGGGCATTTTTTTTCGTAATCCTCCCATGTCTTTCATTTCATTACTGTGTACATAATGTATGACTGCACCCGCACCGAGGAAGAGCAGGGCTTTGAACATGGCATGGGTAAACAGGTGAAACATAGAGGCGGTATAGCCCAATCCGGCTTCACCACCGTATTTTGAAACGCCCAGTGCAAACATCATGTAACCTATCTGCGACATGGTGGAATAAGCCAGCACTCTTTTGATATCCGTCTGTGTACAGGCGATTACGGCAGCAATCACTGCGGAAATTGCACCAACCCAACCTATCACTTCCAGCACACCGGGGGTGGTGACGGAGAAGACAGGGAATAATCGGGCTACCAGGTATACACCCGCTACCACCATGGTGGCAGCATGGATTAATGCAGAAACAGGCGTTGGACCTTCCATGGCATCCGGTAACCAGATATGCAAGGGAAACATCGCACTCTTACCAGCTCCGCCTATAAATACAAGGGCTGCACCCCAGGTCAGGGCTGAAGCACCCAGGAAAGTGGAAGCCACTGCATTTTTGACTTCATTTGATTCCGGATCAGTCAGCCGGCTGATCATCGTCTGAAAATCAAAAGTGCCGGAGCAATAGGAGAGTACCAGGATACCGATCAGGAAACCGAGATCGGCAAAACGGGTTACAATAAATGCTTTTTTACTGGCCGCCACCGCGCTGGGTTTATCATAATAGAAACCAATCAGCAGGAAGGAGGATAATCCAACCAGTTCCCAGAAAATATAGATCTGGAAAATATTACTGGCCAGTACCAGTCCGAGCATGGAGAATGTAAATAAACCCAGGTAGGCATAATAAGTGGAGAATCGTTCTTCACCCTTCAGGTAACCCAGACTGTAAATATGTACCATCAGTGAAATCAGGGTCACCACCACCAGCATCATTACGGAAATGGGATCGATCACCAGGCCCATGTCAATCGACATTTCCTTGGTGAAAGCCAGCCAGGTAAATTTCATGGGTATAAACTGCTGGTAAACGCCGTCGACTTTCCCATACACAAAGAAATAATCATAAGCGGTATAGAAGGCAAGGAGAGCCGATCCAAGCAGGAGGGCGGTGCCAATCAGTCCCGCGCTGCTTTTCAGGTATTTCCGGCCGAATAAGCCAAGCAGAACAAAGGCGGCCAGGGGAAGCAGGGGAATCAGTGCTATGTTGGTTGCGTTCGGCATAGTCTGTTAATACTTTAATTCTTCAGCATTATTTACATCAATGGACTGGTTGTTCCGGTACAAATTGATGATAATGGCGATGGCTACGGCCGCTTCAGCTGCGGCAATAGCGATGATGAATATGGTAAAGAAAAGGCCATCCATTTTTTCAGGCCATACATACTTGTTAAAGGCGATAAAGTTCAGGTTCACGCTGTTCAGGATCAGCTCGATACTCATCAGCATGGTGATCAGGTTTCTGCGGGTCAGGAAACCAAATACCCCGATAAAGAATAAAGCGGTGCTGATAAATAAAATATGATATAATCCGGGTTCCATCATTTTACTTCGGGTTTACTGCGTGTAGCAATCACGATACATCCAACCATGGCTGCCAGCAGCAGCATGGAAATTATTTCAAACGGCAGGGCATAACCACCTGCTTCCATACTCATCATTTTTTCACCGATCCGGCGTACGGTAACCGTAGCAGGGTTATTGGACAAAGGAAACTGATAGTGTAATACCTGCACCATCGTCAATGCGAATCCGCAAAAGATCGCCAGGGCTGCCCATATTTTGCGATCCAGTTTTTGCCTGGTTAATTTTTCCCCGGCCTGCTGTGTCAGGAAGATGGAGAAAATAATCAACACAACAATTCCGCCCACATAGACCACAATTTGTACGGCCGCTATGAATTCATAGGAGAGCCAGAAATAGAGACCCGCAATACCGATGAGGGTAAATAATAAATAGATCGCGGCCCGGAAGATATGCCGGGTGGCGATGGACATGATACCGCAACTGAGGGTCAGTGCCGCCAGCAGGTAAAAAAGTATGGTGTATCCGTTCATCATTCTACGCCTTCCATGATTTTAGAACCCGGGTTATTTAAAATTTTTGTCAGGTCACTCCGGTTAAACACACTGTGTTCAAAAGTCTGGGCCATTTTGATTGCATCAGAAGGACAAGCTTCTATACAGAGGTTGCACATCGTGCAGAGTTCCAGGTGGTATACCAGTTTGTCAATGGCTTTCTTTTTCTTTCCTTCCGGGGTGATATCAAATTTGGTGACCACTTTGATGGTGCCGTTGGGACAAGCCAGTTCGCAGGCCGTACAACCGGTGCACCGGTGTTCATTTTTCTCATCATGCGGCATCACCACTTCACCCTTGAAGCGCTCAGCCATCACCAGCGTAGCCCGGTTATCCGGATACTGCTCGGTAATGATCTCCTTATGATGGGTAAAATAATACAGGGTTCGTTTCATCCCTGTAGCCAGGGATTTCACCGCACCGGTAACGTCTTTTATGTAGTCGATTAAAAACATTTTATGTTTAATTCATTTTATTAAATGTCGCCCTTCCATTACCTCACCCCAACCCCTCTCCTTTAAGAGAGGGGCTAGAAGATATTCTTTCTTCCTTGTCCTCTTGCTCTTTTAGCATCAGCCGATTTAAAAGACCTTTCCCCTTATCACGCCCCCATTCACCATTCACCACTCACCTCCCTCAAAAATGCCATCCCAATATAGCCATCGCCGTAGCCAGCAGTAAATTGATCATACTGATCGGCAGCAGGTATTTCCATTCCAGGTTCAGCAGCTGGTCGATCCGCAAACGCGGGAAGGTCCACCTGAACCACATGATCAGGAAGATCAGGAAGAAGGTCTTCCCGAAAAACCAGATACTGGACGGTATATAATCCATGGCATCGTTAAATGCATTGTTTGATCCGAAATGCAGCGGCATCCAGCCTCCCAGGAATAAAGTGGCTCCGATGGCACATACAATAAATACGTTGATATATTCTGCCAGGAAGAAAAGTGCAAACTTCATCCCGGAATACTCCGTATGGAAACCCGCAGTCAGTTCTGACTCAGCTTCAGCCAGGTCAAAGGGCGCACGGTTGGTTTCTGCCGTTACGGCAATGATAAAGATGACAAAGGAAATCCAGACGGGTAAATGACCTTTAAAGATCCACCAGCCATTGCTTTGAGCATTAATGATATCGGAGATCTGCAGACTGCCGGTCAGCACGATAATAGTCATGATGGATAATCCGGCACTCAGTTCATAACTCACGATCTGTGCCCCGCTGCGCATGGCACCCATCAGGGAATATTTATTGTTACTGGACCAGCCGGCCATTAATATACTAATGACCATAATGGAAGAAACGGCCGTAACATATAAGACGCCGATATTCAGATCCCACAACTGGAAGTCTTTGGCAAAAGCAATGGGGGCCATCAGTAACATCGCCACAATCATGGCAATAAAGGGAGCGATGTTGAACATCACTTTATCCGCGCCATCAGGTGTTAATCCTTCTTTGACAATTAATTTCAGGGTATCCGCCATGGATTGAAGTAAACCAAAGGGACCAACCCGGTTAGGGCCGAGGCGGATCTGCATCCAGGCCGCCACCCGTCTTTCCATCAGAACCAGTACCAGTCCGAGACCGGCAAATAATCCAATGACGGCCACGCCGGCCATTACCATTTCGATGACCAGGGTCCAGGTGGGATTGAATGTATTGCTCAACCACTCATGGATTTCATTGGCGATATGTGCGAGACTCCACATGCTGCATTGTTCAGGTTAGTATGATTGACCGGTGCAACTGTTTAGCAGTCGCCGGTACTTTATTTTCATTTTGACCGGACAGTGACAAACCCCTTGTTCGCAGTAAAACCCCTGTTTACTTTAGTTAAACAGTGATTACCTGTCGATATCGGGGATGACCAGGTCCAGTGTTCCCATCATGGCCACCAGGTCACCAATCTTGCTGCCACGTGCGATATGATCGAGTACGGACAGGTTGGAAAAACCAGGTGAACGGAACTTAATCCGGTAAGGAGTGGTGCCGCCTTCACTTACAATATAAACACCCAGTTCGCCACGGGCGGTTTCCACTTTGGTATAAAATTCACCCTTGGGCAGTTTCAGCACAGCCTTGGTCTTGGCCTGGAAATCACCTTCGGGAATATTATCGATCAGTTGTTCAATAATGCGGATGGATTGTTGCATTTCACGGATACGTACCATATAACGGGCAAAGGAATCGCAACCGGTTTCGAGCACTTCGTCAAATTCCAGTTTGTCATAAATACCGTACGGGTATACCTTACGGATATCCGAAGAAACGGCACTTCCTCTTGCCGTTGGACCACTGCATCCGTAAGAGATAGCATCTTTTGCACTGAGTATGCCGACTCCTTTCATCCGATTCTGGAAAATGATGTTACCGGTTACCAGTTCATCGTATTCGTGAATTTTACTTTTATAGAGCTTCAGGAATTCCTTCACCTTCCGCTGAAAATCCGGATGGAGATCCTGCATCACACCACCGGGCACATTGTAATTCATCGTCAGCCGGGCGCCGCAGGTTTCCTCCATTATTTCATTGATACTTTCTCTTTCGCGGAAGGCATGAAAGAAAGGCGTGAATGCGCCCAGGTCCATGGCCATGGCACCCCACCAGAGTTCATGGGAAGCGATGCGGGTCAGTTCATCCATTAGTACCCTGATCACCTTGGCCCGTTCAGGCACTTCAATCTGCATCCCTTTTTCCACGCAGAGCGCACAGGCATGGTTGTTAATATGGGAAGAGAGATAGTCCATCCGGCTGGTGACATAAATAAATTGCCGGTAGGTCAGGCTCTCGCACATTTTTTCGATCGAACGGTGGATATAGCCCAGGTGGGGTTCCACTTTCATGATAGTTTCCCCGCTCAGGGTAATCACCAGGTGCAGTACCCCGTGTGTAGCCGGGTGTTGCGGACCCACATTGATGGTGAATTCACCGGTTTCCCCGACAATGCCGGGGCTGGTTTCTTTTATTATTTGGGTTTCCCTGTACATGCTGTTCTTGCTGTTTTGTCTTAAAGACGAATCATATTAATCGGGTCCTCAAAATCTTTTCGCAACGGGTTCTTTCCTTCCCATCCGTCCGGTAATATCAGTAATCGTAAATCAGGATGATTCAGAAAATTCACCCCAAACATTTCATATACTTCTCTTTCATGAAATTCTGCGGTACGCCAGCATTTGCAGACACTGACTACTTCCGGTTTGGCCCGGTCCAGTTTCACTTTCACCACTATATTATGCCGGAAACTGGTGGAATGAAGATGATAGACCATCGTCAGATGAGTCTTCCAGTCGATGCAGGTGAGGCAGAACATATAATCCAGCGCCAGGTGACTGTCCTTACAAAGCGCACCGGCCAACGTGGGCCATTCTGCGGCCGTCACTTCCACATTCAGCCATTCGCCGCTTTCATCAAAGCTGGCAGAGGGCAGCATTTCGGTTATCCGGAATTTCAACAGTTCTTTGGACATAATTAATCTTTGTCTGTTCTGATCTGTTCACGGGTCATTCCCGCTTTAATTTTATTCTGCAGGGAAATCAGGGCATGCAGCAGGGCTTCAGGCCGTGGCGGACAACCGGCCACATACACATCCACCGGGATCACATGGTCCGCACCTTTTACTACAGAATAGGTATTATAAAAGAATGGCCCGCCGCTGATCGCGCAGGCCCCCATGGCGATCACATATTTTGGATCGGCCATCTGGTCATATAATCTTTTGAGCACCGGGGCCATTTTATTCACAATGGTTCCGGCAATAATAATCACATCGGCCTGGCGTGGGGTAGCCCGGGCCACTTCAAATCCAAAACGGGAAAAATCGTATTTGGCACCGGCGACAGCCATATATTCGATACCACAGCAACTGGTGGCGAAGGTCAGCGGCCAAAGTGAATTGGACCGGGCCCAGTTGATGATATCATCCAGTTTGCTGAGGACAATGCCACCTCCCGGATTCTCATGAATCTGTCCGGGGAAATCGTTGGCGGTATTTTGTTTCACTGACATCTTATAATATTATACTAGACCCATTTAAGGGCTCCTTTTTTGTGGGCATATAAAAATCCGGTAAACAGGATAAAAAAGAAAATCACTATTTCCACCAATGCTACCCAGCCCATACTCTTGGCCACCACGGCCCAGGGGTACAGAAACACCAGTTCCACATCAAAAATCAGGAAGATCAGGGCAAAAAGGTAATAACCCACATTCAGCTGGATCCAGGTCTTGCCCTTGGTGGGTATACCACACTCGTAGGGCTCACCCTTTTGTTTGTTTTTAGTAGCTTTTAATACAAAAGTGGATAGCATGATCGCGATGCCTGAGAAGGCAACTGCGGCAATAATCAGAACTATAAGCGAAGATGCGCCCATATACAGATTGATTTGCACGAATATAGTAACAATGCGCTAAATGCGGTACATGACACATATCACCGCAAAACTTGTTCTTTGTCAGTTAAATTTTTGGGTGAAGGGCAGGGTTATCCGTATAATTCCTGGTGTATAGTTTTTTTATCATACCCCATTTCCAGGATTACTACTTTAGCCTCATCAATCATTTGTTTCCAGCCGCAAAGGAAAAAATAGGCGTCCTGCCGTTCTTTGCAGAGTTCCTGGTATACTTCATGCACATGCCCGTTATGTCCCTCCCAGTGTTCCCGGGAAAGTACCGGGTGAAAACGGAATCCGGGCATTTTTTCTTCCAGTTCCATCAATTCATCAAAATATAAAAGATCAGCCTTATTACGGCAGCCAAAAATCAGGTGGACTTTCTGGTGTGGAACCTTTTGCAAGTGGATATATTGGGCCATACTCCGGAACGGGGCAATGCCGGTACCGGTACAAATCAGGAAAAGTTCTTTATCGAGCTGGGGCGGAAGGGAAAAAACACCCTGGGCGCCGCGGAAAACCAGTTCACTGCCCACGTTGATTTCTTCAAATAAATAGGAAGTTCCGGAACCGCCTTCCGCATGTACAATCAGCAATTCAAATATATTACTGCCATCGGGCCAGGAGGAAATGGAATAACTGCGCCATCTTTTGTTGGGCTTCTCGTGAATGGGCAGGTCCAGGGTAACAAACTGGCCAGGCATGAAATCAAACCGCTCCAGTTCGGGTACCTGGATCCAGAAACGACGGGTATTATGGGTATGATCGTCAATCTTCGTAACTATTCCTTTTCGCCAGGGTAGTAATGCCATGCTTGGTGGTTTTGATAAAGGTAAAACCAACGAACCATTAATATGTTCTGAAACACGGAAATTATCGTGCTTTACCCCGTTTGAATTATCTTTGTACAGAACATGAGTGTCCAGGAATTGTTGCAAAAATACCATCAGACACCCCGCCTTTTTCAACTGGCGGACAGGCTCTCTTTTGCCCGGCCCGAAAAAATTTACCTGGAGAATTTAAGAGGCAGTGCTTCCCAGTTTATCGTGGCTGCTGCGTTTACACACCCTTCGCTCTCTCAGATGAACCACCTGGTGATCCTGAACGACGGGGAAGAAGCCGCCTATTTTCACAATACCCTCGAGAACCTGACTGAAGCACTCGATATTTTTTATTTCCCGGCCTCCTTCAAAAACCGGAAAAATTACCAGTTGCTCAATTCCTCGCACGTCATGCTGCGTACCGAAGCCCTGACAAAAATCGCTGCGGGGGGTAATAAAAAAGTACTGGTCACCTACCCGGAAGCCCTTTTTGAAAAAGTGGTTTTACCAAAAACCCTATCCTCCAATATTATTCATATCCGTACCGGGGATACCCTGGATACCGGTCAGCTTTTATTGAAACTGGGGGATTATGGATTTGAGCGGACTGATTTTGTTTATGAACCCGGGCAGTTTGCCATCCGCGGGGGAATTCTTGATATTTATTCATTCGGAAATGAAAAACCTTACCGCGTAGAGTTATACGGGAATGAAGTGGACTCTATCCGTATCGTGGATCCCGAAACCCAGCTCAGCGAGCGAAAACTGCTGCAGGTAAGCATCATTCCTAATGTGGATACACAGTTTGAAGAGGAAGACCGGATTTCCCTTTTCGAATTTCTTCCGGAAAATACCGTGATCTGGATACAGGATTATGCCCTGTGCCGCGAACATATTGCCGATAGTATTGAAGACCTTGAATCTTTCCTGCGTATTCAGGAAGAAATCCGGGCGCAACCGGTCGTTAAAACCAAACACCGGGAGGAGCTGGATGATAAACTGGAAAAGAAACAGGTGTCGATGAAGGATTTTATCAGCATCCCGGAATGGGAGGAAAAAATCGTGCAGCGTCACCTGGTGGGCTTTGGACATGGCGATTCCTTCCCGGATCATTTTTCCCCGCTTACGATTCGCCATAACACCCGGGAGCAGCCTTCCTTCAACAGGCAGTTTGACCTGTTGATCCGTGACCTGAAGAGCTGGGAGGCAAAGAAATTTCAGTTATACATTTTCGCGGAGAATCCGAGACAGCTCGAACGGATGCAGAGTATTTTTGATGACCTCAAAGCGGATATCGTTTTTAATCCCGTGTCCACTTCCATTCACGAAGGATTTATCGACGAAGACCTGCAATTACTTTGTTATACCGATCACCAGGTTTTCCAGCGTTACCATAAATACAAAGTCAAACAGGCGTATAACAAAAACAAGGCGCTTACCCTACGCACCCTGCGTGAGTTGCAGCCGGGTGATTTCGTGACCCATATTGACCATGGCGTGGGCGTATTCAGCGGTCTGCAGAAAATTGAAGTGAACGGTCGTACCCAGGAAGCAGTACGACTGATCTATAAGGATACGGATATTCTTTATGTCAATATCAACAGCCTCCATAAAATTGCCAAGTATACCGGGAAAGACGGCAGTGTGCCCAAAGTAAATAAACTGGGTAGTGATGTTTGGAATAAACTGAAAGAGAAAACAAAGGCCAAGGTCAAAGAGATCGCATTTGACCTGATCAAGTTGTACGCCAAGCGGAAAGCGCAGCAGGGATTTTCGCATACGCCTGATAATTACATGCAGACGGAACTGGAAGCCTCTTTTATTTATGAGGATACCCCTGACCAAAGCAAGGCCGCTGCCGATGTGAAAAAAGATATGGAATCCCCATCTCCTATGGATCGGCTGGTTTGCGGGGATGTGGGCTTTGGAAAAACAGAAGTCGCGATCCGTGCCGCTTTCAAAACCTGCCTGGACGGCAAACAGGCAGCCGTACTGGTGCCTACTACTATTCTGGCCTTTCAGCACTATAAAACATTCAAGGACCGGTTAAAGGATTTCCCGGTCACCGTAGATTATATCAACCGGTTTAAATCGGCTAAAGAGCGGAAGGAAACCCTGAAAAAACTCGAAGAAGGAAAGATCGATATCATTATAGGTACACATGGATTGCTGGGGAAGGAAGTAAAGTTCAAGGACCTGGGCTTGCTGGTGGTGGATGAAGAACAAAAATTCGGCGTGGGACATAAGGAAAAAATAAAAACCCTCCGGACTACCGTGGATTGTCTGACATTGACGGCCACCCCGATCCCGAGAACACTTCAGTTTTCGCTTATGGGTGCCCGTGACCTGAGTATCATGAATACCCCGCCGCCCAACCGGCAGCCGATCCAGACCGAAGTGCAGGTATACAACGAAGACTTTATCCGCGATGCCATCTATTTCGAAACCGAAAGAGGAGGACAGGTCTTCTTTATCTATAACCGGATTGCCGGCCTGGCCGAGATGGCCGCGATTATCCAGGCACTTTGTCCTGACCTGAGTATCGGCTTTGCCCATGGACAAATGGAAGGTCATGAACTGGAAGAAAAGATCCTGGACTTTATCGACAGGCGTTATGATGTACTGGTCTGTACCAATATTGTGGAAAGCGGGGTGGATATTCCGAATGTAAATACCATCATCGTAAACAATGCGCACCAGTTTGGTTTGAGTGATCTGCATCAGCTACGCGGACGGGTGGGCCGGAGTAATAAAAAAGCCTTCTGTTATCTGTTGGCACCACCCATGAGTACCCTTCCCAACGATTCACGGAAACGATTACAAACACTTGAACAGCACAGTGAACTCGGCAGTGGATTCCAGATCGCCATGCGGGACCTCGATATCCGCGGGGCCGGTAACCTCCTGGGCGGGGAACAAAGTGGTTTCATGGCCGAGATTGGTTTTGAAATGTACCAGAAGATCCTTGATGAAGCGATCCGTGAATTGAAACGGACCGACTTCAAAGACCTCTTCAAGGAAGAAATCGCCCGGCAGGATGATTTTGTGCAGGATTGTACGATCGACACCGACCTGGAAATTTTGATCCCGGATGAATACGTGGAAAGTATTGCCGAACGGCTTTCCCTGTATCAGCGATTAGATAATGCAGAATCTGAAGAGGAACTGCTGGCCATGAAAACGGAACTCGAAGACCGGTTCGGCACATTACCCCGACAGGTGGATGATCTGTTTATTACGGTCCGATGCCGGAAACTGGCAGTCGACCTGGGCTTTGAAAAAATGAGTCTGAAGGATAATACCCTCCGTTGTTTCTTTATCAACCGCCCGGATTCTCCCTATTTTGAATCCGGCACCTTTCAGAAAATCATACAGTTTCTGCAGACCGAGACTAATAAAGGCAAGCTGAAACAAACCGGCCGGCTTTTCCTCCTGGTGGCCAATGACCTTCAGGATATGGCGGCGATGCACCGTTTTCTGGCAGCCATGCACCGGTATTGTTTTCCAGCCCCCGTTGCAACTGTTTAAGGATCAGTTCTGCATTGTCTGAATTCCTTGTCTGTATTGGTAATTCTCAGGTATTTGTATTACTTTTAGATAGCTAAAAATCGCTATGAGAATCTATCCAATTCCCTTGATTGCCTTCCTGTTGGTTACTTGTTTTACTGCAACAGCGCAGCAGGATGCCCGCTTTGCCCTCTTATTAAAAAGCGGGGCCGTATTTCCCACCAAAAATATCAGTACCAGCCGGGTTGACTCTTTTAATAACCGCAGTTCACGTACTGCCGGAAAGTCCTTCGCCATTCTTCAATTTGAGCAATTACCCACCGCAGCTGAAAGACAACAATTGCTGCAGGCAGGAATTGAATTACTCGATTATATTCCTAATAACGCCTATACCGCAACGATTACCGGTTTACTCAGTGAAGCAACCCTGCAGCGCGTACAGGCAAGGGCCATTATAGAGCCATCGCCCCAGCAGAAAATGCAGCCGCAACTCGCCAGGGGTTTATTCCCAACATATGCGATTAAAACACCCGGTACCATCGACCTGTGGATCAGTTATCCGAAATCTTTTTTACCCGAACAAGTGAAAGAGGAATTGCGTCGGGGTAATTATGACTTAGTTAGTAACGATTATCAGTTGTACCGGATTCTCGGCGTACGCATTGCTGCCAGCCGGCTGGAAGAACTGGCCGCTACCCCCTGGGTGGAATATGTGCAGGCCATTCCCGCCCCTGATCGTGAGTTAAACAGTAACAGCATGTATACCACCAGAGCTAGTGTGCTGAGAGCTCCATTGTCAGCCGGTGGACGTAATCTGGATGGACAGGGTGTTGTAGTGGGTGTCGGAGATAATGGTGACATACAATCCCATCTTGATTTTAATGGAAGGTTGATCAACCGGGCGGCTGATATCATGCGGGCGCATGCCACGCACGTAGCAGGTACGATCGGTGGTGCCGGTATCATACAGGAATTATATACCGGCTATGCACCAAAGGCAACATTACTTACACAATACTATTCCGGCATCTTTACAGAAGCCCCGGCCTATGTACAGGATCATGGTATGGTGATCACCAATAACTCTTTTGGCGCGGTGGTGGACGATTGTTTCTTTAATGGTTTATACGATCTCACGTCCCGTGTACTCGATCAGCAGGCCATTGATCTTCCCGAATTGCAACAGGTATTTGCTGCCGGCAATAATGGAGCCTTAACCTGCTCGCCGTATCCTGCCGGATTTAAAACCGTATTGGGAGGCTATCAATCGGCCAAGAATGTACTCACAGTGGGAAGCACCGATTTCCGGAGCAATATCGCGGCTTCTTCCAGTCGCGGTCCGGTAAAGGATGGCCGTGTAAAACCGGAGATTATGTCACAGGGAGTATTTCTCGCCTCCACCTGGACCAGCAATATCTATAGTTATAACAACGGTACCAGTATGGCTGCACCGGGAGTTTCCGGCGGACTCGCATTACTCGTACAACGATATCGGCAATTAAATGCCGGGGCTAATCCGAAGAACGGATTAAGTAAAGCGATACTGGTCAACGGGGCAGATGATAAAGGAAACAGCGGGCCCGATTTCCGATATGGTTTTGGTCGGCTCAACCTGGTTCGATCGCTGGCCATGATAGAAGGCAACACGTATTTTAATTCAACCGTGGCCAATACCGTAACCAATACACATACGATCTCGGTGCCGGCCAATACGGCTAAACTCAAAGTACTGGTTTACTGGCAGGATCCCCCGGCAGCAGTAATGGCCAGCAAAACATTAGTCAATGATATTGACCTGGAAGTAAATACACCCGCCAGTTTTACGGTGTTCCCTTCCGTATTGGATACTTTACCTGCTAACGTGAATAACCTGGCAGCAAGCGGTACCGATCATATCAACAATATTGAACAGGTGGAAATTAATAATCCCACAGCCGGTAACTACGATTTGAAAGTAATCGGAAATGCGATCACCCAGAACCCATCACAGGAGTATTTCCTGGTATACGATATCATACCAAGAAGCCTTGTGCTGACCAATCCTGTTGGGGGTGATAAATTCACACCAAGCGTTACTACTCTCGATACCGTGTATATTCAATGGGATGATTATGGCAGCAGTGGTACCTATACACTCGAATTTTCACCTGATAACGGCAGCAGCTGGATTTTGCTGAATAACGCCGTTTCAGCCAGCAGCCGGGTATATAGCTGGGGCGTACCCAATACCCCCACTGATCAGGGCCGGATCCGGATTACCAACAATACCAGTGGCCTGACCCAAACCAGTGCTGCTTTTACGATAGCCACCCTGAATACCGTCTCACTCGATGCGGTGCAATGCGAAGGATATATAAAAATAAACTGGACCGCCGTTCCCGGTGCTACGGATTATGAAGTAATGTGGCTGCAAGGAACTGAAATGGTTTCAGTGACGACTACTGCTGCATTGACCTATACTTTCAGTGGTTTGTCAAAAGATTCCACGTATTGGGTTACTGTCCGTCCGCGGATCAATGGCAATCCCGGGCGACGTGCCAATGCCATCAGTCGCCAACCCAATGCAGGTACCTGTGCGGGAACTATTTCGGATAACGACCTGAAACTGGATGCGATTGTTTCCCCCGCCACTTCCGGACGTGAACTGACCAGCACCGCCCTGAGCGCCACTCATGCGGTTACCATACGGATTAAAAACCTTGATGATGCCATTTCATCTGGTAATATCAATGTGAGTTATTCCATCAATGGCGGACCGGCTGTCAATGAAGTAATCACAACTCCCATAGCGGATATTGCAGCCGGAGGAACGCTTTCGCATACATTCGCCACCACCGCCAATTTGGGAGCCACCGGAACCTATAGTATTGAGGTCATCGCCACCAAAGCCTCGGATCCGGTGACGGCGAATAATACACAGACGAAAGTGTTTAAGCAACTCGCCAATGCCGCCATTAATAATGCCCTGCTTCCCTGGCTCGACGATATGGAAACCGCGGCAGAACAAACGATCACGGTGGACCAGATGGGACTGACCGGCAATGACCGGTATGACTTTGTCAACAATGGAATATATGGTCAGGCGAAAACATTTATCCATACCGGCATTGCTTATTCCGGTTCCAAAGCACTGACGCTTGATCAGAGTCGTTTTGTATCCGGCGGAAGTGTTGATTCACTCACCGGTACCTTTAACCTGGCCACCTTCAATACGGCAACGGATGATATAAGGATCGATTTCCGGTATAAAAATCACGGGCAAAAATCCAATGCCGCCAATAAAGTATGGATACGGGGTAATGATACAGACAACTGGATAGCGGTCTATGACCTGTATGCCAATCAGCCAGCTGCGGATGGTTCCTTTAAACTCTCCGGCAGTATTGAATTAAGTGATTCACTGGCCGCTTATGGACAATCCTTCAGTACCAGCACACAAGTTCGTTGGGGACAATGGGGCGAGTATCTGGCGGCTGATAATTTCAGGGCGGCAGGATATACGTTTGATGATATCCGTCTTTATAAAGCGGTTGATGATATCCAACTGGTCAGTGTGGATACGCCTTATACGGTAAGTTGCGGACTCAGTGCAGCGGTGCCGGTAAAAGTAACGGTACGGAATACGTCGAATGCCATCATCAATAATATTCCCATCACGCTGAAAGTGGATGGAGTGGTCATCGCCAATGAAACGATTACTTCCATTGCAGCCAGCTCATCGGTTCAGTACACGTTTACCGCAACGGCCAATCTTACCACCAGTGGTAATCATATTATAGAGGTATGGTCGGCCCTGGCAACGGATACCTATAATCAGAATGACACGGTCAGCAGCACGGTGAATAATCTGCCCCTGGTCAGCAGCTTCCCTTACCTGCAGAATTTTGAAACCAATAATGGTTCCTGGTATACCGGAGGCATCTTATCCTCCTGGGAATATGGTACGCCGATCTCTCCGAAGATCAACCGGGCTGCCAGTGGCAGCAAGGCCTGGAAGACAAGGATCGCCGGCTACTATAATGACAATGAATTTTCTTATCTCTATTCGCCCTGCTTTGATATTTCAACCATGACCAATCCTACCCTCAGTTTCAGCGTGGCCATGGACATCGAAGATTGCGGCGCGGTCCTTTGTGATGCCGCCTGGGTGGAATATTCTGAAGATGGAATTACCTGGACAAAACTGGGCAGCTTTGGACAAGGAACGAATTGGTACAATAAAAACTATGCGGGAAATCAGTTATGGAGCCAGCAAAATTATACCAACTGGCATGTAGCCACAACGGCTTTACCCACCAGCAATAACAGCCGGCTCCGTTTTCGATTTGTGTTTAATTCCGACTCAGGGCTGAATAAAGACGGGATAGCGGTGGATGATATTCATATTTACGATAACCTGTACGGTTTATATGATGGTGCAACCATGGCAGCCCCGGTAACACAGACCATCAATACCGGTACCAATACCTGGGTGGATTTCCTGGAAGGAGGTAAACTGGTGGCTTCGGTTCATCCGGCCGGACAGGAAATGGGAGCTACTGATGTTAGAGCCTATCTGCATACCGGTGCGGTACGCTGGAGCAGTAACCAGTATTATCATAACCGCAACTTTACCATTCAGCCTGCCAACGCGTTCCTGGCACTGGGTGATTCGGTGTTGGTGCGGGTGTATTTCCCGGATACCGAAACAGAAACCCTGATTGCGGCTACAGGTTGCAGTGGTTGTGCCAAACCGGCTACGGTTTATGATCTCGGGGTAACTAAGTATAGTGACCCGGATAATAGTTATGAAAACGGAACTATTGCGGATAATAACCAGGGTGTCTGGTCTTTTGTTATCCCGTCCCGGGCCACCAAAGTACCTTTCGATAAAGGCTATTATGCTGAGTTTAAAGTCAATAATTTTTCCGAGTTCTGGCTCAATACCGGCGGACTTACAGGCAGTCAGCCTTTGCCTGTTGAGTTGAAGCAGTTTACTGTTCGTAAACTGCCCCAGGATGATGTACTGGCTGAATGGGTGACTGCTTCGGAATACAATGTAAACCGGTTTGAGATTGAAGTGGCCCGTGGCAATGCCGATTACCAGTCGGGCCGTTATACACGTTTGGGTGAAATACTGAGCCAGGGTAATTCAGACCGGGAACAACGCTACCAGTATCTGGACACAGAGCCCGGAAAATCAGGGGTACGCTATTACCGGTTGAAAATAATCGATAATGACGGAACGGTGCGCTACTCAGCGATCCGCCCGCTGGTATTCAATATTGAAATTCAATGGACCGTTACACCCAATCCATCCGCCGGCCAGTTCAGCCTCAACTGCCAGGCCAGTCCGGGTGAAACGATCCAGGTGAAAGTCTATGATACAAAGGGCCGCCTCGTTTACCAGCACAGCAACCCGGCCAGCGGCTTTGCCCAAAAACTGAACATTGACCTGAAAGGCCCGGCCTACCCGGCGGGAATTTATTTGCTGGAAACAGGAGTGGGAGAGAAGAGGAGGAGCTTTAAACTGGTGAAACAATGAGTAATCAGTAAAGTTGGTAGATGCTTATTTTCTTGGACCTGTTTTAAAGAGGAAAGGGCAATGAAAACCATTTAATAAGAAGCTAATTTATAGAATAGTAAAACGACAGAGCCCTCCGAAAACCGGAGGGCTCTGTTATTAAGGACTGTTTAATCAGCTACTCATTACTGATTATTCATTATTCTTACCAGCCTTGCTTGGCTATACCGGCTTTAATCGCCGCCAGCGCTTTTTCTTCGCCCATCAGGGTGGTCAGTTTATTTCCTTTACCATCATTTCCCTGGGCCATATAGGCTCCTTTTGCGGTCTTCGTGATAACGGCATCCAGCATTTCCACACCTTTCTCCTTGGTTTTTACATTGTAGGCTGTAATTTTTACATCTGACATGGTTTAAGTTTTTGCGTTAGTAAAGGATGAAATTACGCAATCCGGGGGGTTCAAGGGGAGTAAATTTGGCTTTTAATGAAAAAAGGCTCCGAAAAATCGGAGCCAAGTTGCTTATAGTCAATATTTTATAAATTCAAAGTCCAATTTGTTAAAACCAGCCGGGAAGCCCGCAGAACCGGTTAAATATCCAATTTTGCATATTTCGCATGACTTTCAATGAATTCCCTCCGGGGAGCTACTTCATCGCCCATCAGCATACTGAACACCCGGTCTGCCTCCGCAGCGCTTTCGATGGTCACCCGCTTCAGGGTGCGGGTTTCGGGGTTCATCGTGGTTTCCCAAAGCTGGGAAGCATTCATCTCACCCAGACCTTTGTAACGCTGGATGTTTACGGAGTCGTCTTTGCCGCCGCCCAGTTTTTCCACCCATAACTTACGTTGGTCTTCGTTGTAAGCATATGCCTGTTCCTTGCCTTTCTTCACCAGGTACAGCGGGGGTTGGGCAATGTACACATAGCCCTGCTCTACCAGTTCGGTCATATACCTGAATACGAAAGTCAGGATCAGGGTGGCGATATGGGATCCGTCCACGTCGGCATCGGTCATGATGATCAGCTTATGATAACGGAGACGACTCAGGTCGAGCGCCTTCGGATCTTCCGGGGTTCCCATCTTCACGCCCAGGGCGGTAAACATGTTCCGGATCTCCTCGTTGTCATAGATCTTATGTTCCATGGCTTTCTCCACGTTCAGGATCTTACCACGGAGCGGCAGGATGGCCTGGAAACTCCGGTCACGGCCCTGTTTGGCCGTACCACCCGCTGAATCTCCCTCGACCAGGAAAAGCTCGGTCTTATTCGGATCGCGGTCAGAACAGTCGGCTAATTTACCGGGCATTCCCCCGCCGGTCAATACGGTTTTCCGTTGTACCAGCTCACGGGCTTTACGGGCGGCTGCACGGGCCTGGGCTGCCAGGATTACTTTGGCCACAATATTCTTGGCTTCGCGGGGATTTTCCTCCAGGTAGGCTTCCAGTACTTTGGAAACGGTGCTGTCCACGATCCCCATAACTTCATTATTACCCAGTTTGGTCTTGGTTTGTCCTTCAAACTGCGGTTCCGGTACTTTCACCGAAATGATGGCGCTCAATCCTTCCCGGAAGTCATCGCCCTCAATTTCCACTTTGGCTTTTTCGAACAGACCATTCTTATCTCCATAGCTTTTGAAGACCCGGGTAAGAGCCCGGCGGAAACCGGATACGTGGGTACCACCTTCAATGGTGTTGATATTATTGACGTAAGAATAGATATGTTCATTGTAGCTGTCGTTATAGTTCATGGCCACTTCAACGGCTACATTATTGGCTTCATCCCGTCCTTCCACTGAAATTACTTTCGGAATCAGGGTATTACGACCGGCATTGGCATCCAGCATTTCCACAAACTCCACAATACCGCCTTCGCTGTAAAACTCTTTGCTGTAATTACTGCCGTCTTCATTTTTCTCCCGCAGGTCAGTGAGGATGATGCGTACACCACGGTTCAGGTAAGCCAGTTCACGGAGGCGGCTTTCCAGGATATCCTTATTGTAAGTGGTAGTGATAAAGATGCTGTCATCGGGCCAGAAATGAACCCGGGTACCGGTGGTTTCACTGGTACCTGTTTCACGTACGGCGTATTGAGGCACCCCGATACGATATTCCTGTTCAAATATCTTTCCATCACGATTTACGGTAACCAGCAGTTTTGAACTAAGGGCATTCACACAACTCACCCCCACACCATGCAGACCACCCGATACTTTGTAAGAACCTTTATCAAACTTACCGCCCGCGTGAAGCACGGTCATTACCACTTCCAGGGCTGATTTTTTTTCCTTGCTGTGCATGGCAGTCGGGATACCACGTCCATCATCTTCCACGGCAATTGAATTGTCCTCGTGTATCGCGACATTGATATTTTTGCAATAACCGGCCAGGGCTTCATCGATGGAGTTGTCCACTACTTCATATACGAGGTGATGCAAACCTTTTACGCCGATATCGCCAATATACATGGCGGGCCGCTTCCGGACGGCTTCCAATCCTTCCAGAACCTGTATACTATCTGCGCTGTAACCGGCTGAAATCTGGGCCGCTTTTTCTTGTGCTTCCGTGGTCATAATTGAGTATAAAATCGGGCGAGTGTGACTGAAAAAATATAACTCACAAATGTACGAAATCGGGGTGGGGTAATGGGATTTATTCTGTTGAATTTTGCCCAAAAAAAGGGGGCATTGTGGATAATTGAAAAGCCTGAAAATAGAAGGGAAAAAACTGTCAGGTGTCGGGTGTCAGGTGTCCGGTGTCAGGAAACAGCCCCTGCTGTGAACATATTTCAGCGCTTTTGGGGTAAACTGCTATTTCGAGCGTAGCGAGAAATCTTGTATTTCCTTTTTCTCCCCCCATAACTTGTCATTCCGCAGCGAGTAGCGAGCTTGTCTCGCTGCGAAGCAAGGAACCTTGTATTAAACAGGTTTAGCTGTTTAATACAACTCAAAAATGGTCAAATTCTTTCTGTATCTCCAACCCCCAACCTCGAACCTCCAACCTCGAACCTCCAACCTCCTACCGCTTCACAATCTGCGCTACCAGGTCGGCTTCACAGCAGACTTTATTGCCCACATAGGTCGTTCCTTTCATCTCGCAGATACCGCGTCGGATGGGGGCTGCCAGCTCCATTTTCAGGATCAGGGTATCGCCCGGGCGGACCATCTGTTTGAATTTACAGTTATCGATTTTCAGGAAATAAGTGTCGTATTGACCATCCCCGCTGAGGTTGATGGCCAGGATGCCGCCGCACTGGGCCAGGGCTTCGATCTGCAATACGCCGGGCATAATGGGATTGCCGGGGAAATGACCCTGGAAAAACCACTCATTGAAAGTGACGTTTTTCACTCCCACAATATGCGTATCGCTGAGTTCGATCACTTTGTCTACAAAGGCAAAGGGAAAACGGTGGGGCAATGTTTTCTCAATATACTGCAGGTCATATACGGGGGGCTGGGAAGGATCATAGACCGGGATGCCCTGTGTGTGTTTATTTTTTTTTATATACTGCTTGATCTTCCGGGCAAAATCCACATTGCTGCTATGTCCGGGACGATTGGCAATAATTCTCGCTTTGATGGGATAACCGATCAGGGCCAGGTCGCCGATCACATCCAGTAATTTGTGCCGGGCCGGTTCATTGGGAAAACGAAGTTCCAGGTTATTCAGGTAGCCTTCGCTCTTTACCTCGATCTTTTCTTTCTTAAAGATATTTTTCAGCCGCTCCATCTCTGCATCACCGACCGGCTTGTCCACGATCACGATGGCATTATTTACATCACCTCCTTTGATCAGGTTATGTTCCAGCAGCATTTCCAGTTCGTGGAGAAAACAAAAAGTACGGCAGGGGGCAATATGATCCTTAAAATCGCGGAGATGCTTTAACCCGGCATGCTGGGTTCCCAGTACGGGTGAATTAAAATCTATCAGGGTGGTTACCTGGTATTCCATTGCGGGCATGGCCACCATTTCCACTCTTTTCTCTTCATCGTAGTGGAAGATATTCTCATCAATACTGTACCATACCTTCGCTGCATCCTGCTCCAGGATCCCGGCTTCCTCGATCAGTTCCACAAAGGGCATGGAACTGCCATCCATGATGGGCATTTCAGGTCCGTTGATCTCCAGCAGACAATTATCGACCCCCATTCCCACCAGGGCAGCGAGCACGTGTTCAACTGTACTTACTTTGGCGCCGTTAGCTTCCAGGGTGGTTCCGCGACTCACATCCGTAACCAGGTCGCAATCGGCTTTGATAACGGGTTGGTTGGGAAGGTCAATGCGTTTAAACTGGTATCCGAATCCGGGATTGGCCGGATGCAGAATCAGGTCGGCCATTACTCCAGTGTGCAGACCAGTACCGGAAATTTTTACAGAAGATTTTAGCGTGTGCTGTTTATCAGGATTGAAACTCATGCGTGTGTTGTTAAGCGGGGCAAAGATACGATTATTGCAGGCTTTACGGAAGGGTAAACAGGACTAATAAGTATTGGTCATATCCTCATCCACACAGATGATAAAATCGGCTTTTCCCTTGTTTTCCGTCAATAATGATTTTATATTTTCCTGGGAAACTACAGTAATGGTGCCGTATTTTAATTCGGGTTTTTGCTGGCGCAGATACCAGACAATGCCCTCATAATTTTCGGAGTGATAGGAGCCGTTATAATGAATGAACAGGCTGCCGGGTGTATAATATTTCAAAATGAAATGTGCCATCGTGGCATCTTTGCTGGCCTGGGCCTTGGGCAGATTATCACCGCCATGTCCGCCCATCATTTCCTTCATTTTTACATAGCCGGGTAAGGTGGCATCATAGGCCATCGGCAGTGGCGCCATCCATGTTTTGGCGAGGGCAGGAATGGTATCCAGTACCGCAAACCCTCCTTTGGCCACCATCGATGCATACCGTCTTGGAATATTCGTAGCCGCAAAAGGAAACTTTTTTTCTTTGGCATAATTCACGAGCGGCGCATAGTCCGTCGGGTAGTTTTTCCAGAGCCGGGCCTGTGAGTCCAGTTGTTTGGCATTGATCTTTCCCTGTAGATAAAGATCCAGGGCGGCCTGGTTATCCTGTTCAAACATTTCAGCGCCCAATACGAGCTGACGGGTCTGGCCGCAATCCCTGGTTACTTCCAGCTGCAACCAATGGGCAATGGCGTTATTATGCGTTTCACCAAAAAGGACAATATCCTTTTTGGCGATCGTCTTCAGCATTTTTTTATAGGAAACTTTTTTACCCTTGTTATTATAAATAATATAGGCGGGTTTTTGCTGCGCAGAAAGAGAAATGGCAAGCAGGGGCAACAGGAGTGCCAGGATCATTTTTTTCATACCGGGAAGGTAGGAATATTGCAGATTGCATCAAGGGATTACTCCGCCTTTTCAGTCAGCAGTTGCTTTACCAGTGCTTCAAGCTCCTTGATCCTTTTCTCCAGGTCGGGTAATTTGCGGCTCACGGCCTGACTGCGGAGCGCGGATGTATAATCATAAGCCGGAGATCCGGTTACGGCTTTTCCGGGTTCAATGGATTTACTTACGCCGCTTTGTGCATTGACTTTGGCGCCATCACCCAGGTGAATATGACCAACGATACCAACCTGTCCGCCAATCATCACCCGGTTACCGATTTTGGTGCTGCCGCTGATTCCCGTCTGGGCAGCAATCACAGTACTATGTCCGATCTCCACATTATGGGCTACCTGGATCAGGTTATCCAGTTTGGCCCCGCTTTTTATGATAGTAGAACCGATCGTTGCACGGTCAATCGTGGTATTTGAACCGATCTCCACATCGTCTTCAATGATCACATTGCCGATCTGGGGCACTTTCTTAAAACTGCCATCCGCCTGCGGGGCAAAACCAAATCCATCACTGCCGATGATAGTTCCTCCATGAATGGTCACATTATTGCCGATCACACAATCGTTGTAAATCTTCACTCCGGGATGGATGATACAATTATCGCCTACAAACACATTATCCCCGAGATAGGCATTCGGATAGATCTTGGTATTATTCCCCACTTTCACCTGTTCACCCAGGTAAGCAAAAGCACCGATAAATACCTGCTGGCCGTAAGAGGCAGTCGGGGCGATATACACCGGTTGCTGTATACCGGCCAGGGATTGTTGTTTGATCTCCTGGTATTTGCTCAGCAATGTGGCAAAAGCCGAATACGCATCCGGTACCCGGATCAGGGTGGCTTTTACCGGCTCCCTTAATTCATAGGCTTCATTCACGATAATGACGGAAGCTTTTGTACTGTACAGGAATTCTTCATATTTGGGGTTGGCAAAAAAACTGAGTTGTCCTTCTTGGGCTTCTTCAATTTTACCAAAAGAATCCACCGTAACAGCAGGATCTCCTTCGGTTTTACCATTGACTAGCAGGGCTATTTGTGCGGCAGGAAATTGCATATAATGAGTAATGAATAATCAGTAATGAGTAATGAGTAAAAGTTGAAGAGACTGAGATCCATGGCACACCTCAAAAGTTCAACCTTATTAACCTTTCAACTTGTCAACTTGTCAACCTTCTCCCTCACATAACAAATGTAATGTTTTTTAACAGTGTCACTCAGGTTGTGCTGGATCAGGGCATTGTCCACTTTCGAGATTTCCTTGATGCTGCCATCCTTGTACAATATATTGATCCGTTCATCGCCCGGATTATACGTCGTATTGCAGGCTTCACCGGTAAATACAAAATAAGCGGCTTCAGCTTTGGACAGCCCCAGTAAGGTCCGGGCTTCTGTTGTTTTTTCCTCAACAAAAGCGGGATCAATGGGATCGGCCTGCAGTTTTACCTTCAGCAATTTCCGTTCCACCAGGTAACTACAAAGAATGGACAGGATCCGGTCCGGATGGTTGCACCACTGCTTGATGGTAGCCATGATATCATGATCATCCAGCCGGCAAAAACGTTGCAGGTTTTCTTTGATCGTTAAATCCGGGTTTGGCTCTTTTAAAAAAAAGTTCAGTTCTGCCGATACTGCGCTTACGGCTTCCCCGGCAGCGATCAGTTCTTTGGCCCGGCGGATTACCCGTACCAGCATGTTCTCGGCACTGACCACCGTTTTATGCAGGTATACTTGCCAATACATCAGGCGACGGCTTACCAGGAACTTTTCAATGGAATAAATGGCTTTTTCCTCTACCATCAGTTGTCCTTCGTGAACAGTCAGCATTTTGATAATGCGGTCATAACCGATCACGCCTTCGGCCACGCCAGTAAAGAAACTGTCGCGGTTGAGGTAATCCAGCCGGTCAACATCCAATTGCCCTGAAACCAGTTGGTGCAGGTACTTTTTCGGATGTTCATTGGTGAAGATGGCAATGGCCGTATCCAGCTTCCCTTCCAGTTCAGTATTGAGTTGCCGCATCAGCAGCAGCGAAAGAGTTTCATGATGGACATTCCGCACCAGTTCCTGTTCCAGTGCATGAGAAAAAGGGCCGTGGCCCACATCGTGTAGCAGGATGGCGGCCTGGGCGCCCAGTTCTTCCTCCGGGGAAATATCGACTCCTTTGCTCTTTAATTCGCCCAGGGCCATCTTCATCAGGTGGTAAGCCCCAAGGGAATGATGAAGCCGGGAATGGACCGCTCCCGGGTAAACCAGGTGGGCAAAAGCCATCTGGTGGATATTCCGCAACCGCTGGTAAACCGGGTGGGAAATGATTTCCAGGATCAGCGGGTGGTCAATTGTAATAAAACCATAGACCGGGTCGTTGATGATTTTGCGGACAGAGGGCATTGTTGCTGTTTTGTTAAAGGCCCGGAACGGGCGGACGGCAAAAGTACAATAGCAGCCGTTAATAAGCTAAATTTGAAAGTAGACCGGCTATAATCATATCATAAAACTGAAACCGAATGGCAATTGCTAAAATAATCTGGGTGGACGATGAGATCGAAAGCTTACAGTCTCAGAAACTGTTTCTCGAAAATAAGGGCTATGAAGTAACCACCTTTACCAACGGGTTTGACGCGATTGACTATGTGAAGGAGAACCACGTGGATGTGGTGCTGATCGACGAAAGCATGCCGGGGATCACCGGACTGGAAACACTGGCCAAGATCAAGGAAGTAAAGCAATCTCTCCCCGTGGTGCTGATCACCAAGAATGAAACCGAAAACCTGATGGATGATGCCATTGGTTCCCAGATCAGCGATTACCTGATTAAACCAGTCAATCCCAACCAGGTCTGGCTGAGTTTAAAAAAGATCATCGATAACCGCCGGCTTGTCGCCGAAAAAACGACTTCGGCCTACCAGCAGCAGTTCCGCCATTTATTTACCGCACTCAACAGCAGTCCGGACTACAATGAATGGATGGATCTCTATAAAAAACTCATTTATTGGGAGCTGGAAATGCAAAAGAGCGGCAGTCCGGAGATGCAGGAGATTTTGCAAAGTCAGAAAAGCGAGGCCAATACCGAGTTCTTCAAATTTATTTCCCGGAATTATGCCAGCTGGTTATCACCCAAGGGAAAGGAAAGCCCGGTGATGAGCCATAATCTCTTTCAGTTTAAAGTGCTTCCCCATGTGGAGAAGGGGACGCCCTTGTTTTTTGTGCTGATCGATAATCTCCGGTTTGACCAGTGGAAAGCCATTCAACCCATTTTTGCGGAGAGTTTCCGGATACTCGAAGAAGATAGTTTTTATGCCATCCTGCCGACGGCCACCCAATATGCACGGAATGCCATTTTCGCCGGTATGATGCCCATGGATATTGAAAAGAAATTCCCGGTGCAATGGAAGAATGATGATGAGGAAGGCGGGAAAAACCTCCATGAAGAAGAATTTTTCAGGGCCCAGCTCCAGCGGCTCGGCCGGGGCGACCTCAAAGTGTCTTATACCAAAGTGGTGAATAACCAGGCAGGACTTGACCTGGTGAATAATATCCACAACATGATGAATAATGATATCAATGTGATTGTGTACAATTTTGTCGACATGCTCAGTCATGCCCGTACGGAAATGGAAGTACTTAAAGAACTTGCCGGTGATGAGATGAGTTACCGCAGTATCA
>Ga0209717_1000853_pt1 | contig 35584 bp, 28 predicted proteins | sample AD_UKC048_MetaG_FD_184418 | JGI IMG/M metagenome (GOLD analysis project Ga0209717, IMG submission 184418) | Active sludge microbial communities of municipal wastewater-treating anaerobic digesters from USA - AD_UKC048_MetaG (SPAdes) (version 2) | ecosystem: Engineered > Bioreactor > Anaerobic >...
GACGCAACTTTTTTAAGGAATCTCAAAAAAAATATAAAAAAAATTGCCTTTCATTTGACCATTTAGCTAATGTGCTGTTATTCTTTTAAGTAGTACAATCAGTCAGGAAATTTTGAGGAAACTCCAGTTATGCTAAAATTCAGGAAGTTGGCATTTCTGATGTAAAATATAAAAAATTTGACAATCAGGAAGGTCCGTTGTATACTATTTTGAAATCGGAAATATTTATGATCAAATTCGAAAACGGCACTAAGGAAGTTTTTAATGCAGAGAGCAGAACCGATGCTCCGGTCACGAATGAAGTGATCGCTGAACCCGCCGTGCTGGATCAGGCAACAGTAATAATATATAGAAGAAATTCGCCATCGGGACTTACCGTGTTTTATGATGTGTATGCTGATTCAAAATATATTACTAAAGTACAGAATAATACATATTTTGCCACCAAACTCGACCCTGGGCTGGTTACTTTTTCAGCTCAGACAGAACCGCCCAAGGTTACTGCATCTATGAATCTGGAGCCTGGAAAAACCTATTACCTGAAGTGCGGCGTTACCACAGGAATGTGGGTGGGGCGGCCTTCCCTTGAGTTTGTTTCAGAATCGGTAGGTATTGCAGAAACGTCAAAAATGAAAAAATAAGGATGTACTTATATAACCTGATTAATTCACAAATTGTTTTAACTGATTATTTATCTTGGTGTTACTTTGTGGTGTACTTTGAGTGACTTTGTGTTAAAAATTATTAACCACTTAAGGTCACAAAGGTTTGCACAAAAGTTCTCAAAGTTTGTGAATTAACCAGGATAAATGAAAAACCGGCTTGTTTTGGTCGGTTTTTTTATTCCTGGTATTCGTTGTTTTTCCATTTGCCACAGACTTTTTTTCCTGTGGGGTAGGTGAAACAACCCTGGCCATGAAATTTGTCCTGTCTGAAAAAACCATCGTATTGTGAGCCATCGGGTAATATCAGCAGCCCTTTGCCGTCTTTCATGTTATTTTTAACCTGTCCGGTATATTTTTTACCGTTTGCACAGCTGAACGTTCCCTGTCCGTCCATTTTGCTGTTTTTCCAGTCTCCTTCGTAGGTGCACCCTTTGTATTCCCCGTCTGCATAAGAAAAAACACCCTTGCCGTTGCATTTGTTATCCAGCCATGCTCCGGTATAAACATCGCCGTTTTTAAAGATATAGGTACCGGTTCCGTTGAGTTTGTTGTTTTCAAATTGGCCTTCGTATATATCACCATTGGCATAATAAAAAATACCGGTTCCGCTCATGACATTATTATTCCATTGACCAACATACCGGCAGCCTTTCCATATCCCTGAGGCAAAGGTAAAGGTACCGGTTCCGTTGAGTTTATGATTTACGAATTCACCTTTATAGGTATTCCCGTTAGGGTACGAAAAGGTGCCTGTGCCATTGGCACAATTGCCTTCAATACATCCGGTTTTTTGAGCATAATTGTTCAAAAATAAAAGGGTAAATGCAAAAATAAGAATTTGAGATTTCATAGGTCTTTATTTAAAAAAAAGTCATCCGTTTATTAACAGATGACTTATAGAAATAATTTAATTTAATTATATTTTAGTTGTCGGTTGCAGGCTGGCCTCCGGTTGTCGTTTCTTCCTGTCCGCCTGTTTGCGGCTGTTGTCCCGGCACATATTTCATGAGCATATCACGGTATTTTTTGCTTTCTTCTTTTTGCTCATATTTTTCTGAATAGGACATCAACGCCTGAAGTATCTGAAGTGCCTGCTGTGTGTCTTCACCCAGAAATCCTACCGATTGATCCATACCGTTGAGCATGAAGAACACATTTTTTTCAAAAACTTTCGGATCAACACTTTGATAATATGTTAGATTCTGGTCGTAAATATCCCCGATGATGCGGAATATTTCCATTGCTTTTTGAGGTGCATCTGCAAGAAAATAAAGTTCGCCGTAACCTATCATATATAAATCATAGGGCACAGCTCTGTCGGGAAGCAGTTCGATACCCTGGTCAAGAATTTTTATTGCCTTGTCTTTTTTGCCTTCTGCGATCAAACCCTGTGCAAGACGAGCAAAATTATTTCTCAGGTATAAGGACATCCCGTAGCTTTCTTTATCCACATAAACTGTGGGGTCATTAAGATTGCCGTAAGCAAACTTTTTAGTAATACAATCATAAGTTTCATCGGTAAGCACTCCGCCTCTCCGGGCATCGCCTTTAACCGGCATAAATCTGTATACACAGCCTTCAAGAAAACAATAATCATCAACTTTGATAAAGTCGTCCACACTTGAAGGGCTTGCAAAATATATCGGACGTTCCCAGTTATTTGTAGCGATCAGGTCGAGGAGCATCAGGTCGTTTTTGTATAAAGTGTTCTTTTTTACCTTCCAGGTAATGGCGTTTACTACTTTGTCGGCAAGGTAGCGGGGAACGGTACCGTTATTGCATACTTTGGCAGAATCAACTTTGAGGGATAGATTTTTGGTAGGCATGAAAGCCACTCTGCGTTTGTCCTGCAGTTGAACTTTACTGTCTTCAATATCACTGTTGATGAAGTTGATCAGCTTTTTCAGATCCCAGACATTGTTCGGATCTTTTTCATAGTAAGGAACAAAATCGTTGGTGCCGGCCGTGTACTTATCAGAGGGTATGGTAAAAGGTAATGGGTCGGATTCGTATATCTTATTGAACAATTGGTGAATATACCAATCTCCTGAAGCAAGGGTGAAATTAACAACCCTGACGTCAGTTCTGAATCCTTCAACTTCCTGGGCGTACCATAAAGGAAAAGTGTCGTTATCGCCATTAGTGATAAGAATAGCATTCGGAGCACACGAGGCAAGGTAGTTTTTGGCATAATCACGACAGGCATATTTATCCGAACGGTCGTGGTCATCCCAGTTTTGTTTGGCCATGATTGCCGGGACGAGCAGGAAACATAACACCGTAGCAATGACCACGCTGACCATTTTCGGTATTTTCTTTGACAGAAGCTCGTAGAGAGCCACGACGCCAATGCCTATCCAAATTGCAAAAGCATAAAAAGATCCGGCATAGGCATAATCTCTTTCACGGGGCTGGTAGGGTGTGGGGTTCAGATACACGATGATGGCCAGGCCGGTGAGTAAGAAAAGCAAAGTAACAATAAAAGCATCTTTTTTGTTTTTCCAGAAATGATAGATTAGTCCTGCAAGGCCGAGTAAGAAAGGCAAAAAGTAATATGTATTCCGCCCTTTGTTTGACGACATTTTTTCAGTTATGAGATCCTGATTTCCCAGGCGTGCCGCATCTAAAAACTTAATACCACTGATCCAGTTTCCGTTTGAGATATCTTTGTTTCCGGCTTCATCGATGCCAAAACCCTGTATGTCATTCTGGCGGCCTACAAAGTTCCACATAAAATAACGCAAATACTGATTGCCGATCTGGTTTTTGAAAAAGAAAGCCAGGTTTTCACCAAAAGTCGGTTTCCGGTTGCCTTTGGTTCCGGTCCAGGCTTTATAGGCCCGTATGTGTTTTTCCTGTTCACTCCACATTCTCGGGAACAAACCACAGCCATTCGGATCATACTTGTATGATACCTTTCGGGTGGTAGGAATATATTTGTCTTTTCCTTTTATGTAATTATAGGCTCCCTCTTTGGTGTCTATCACTTTTGCATTGAAATATTGCCCGTACAGCACAGGCCAGTCACCGTACTGATCGCGGTTCAGATAGGTAAGCATCGTCAGTGCATCTTTGGGCGCATTTTCATTGATAGGGGTGTTGGCATTGGCGCGGACTATCAGAACCAAAAATGAAGAATAGCCGATAATGATGAAAGTGAAACATAAAATAATTGTATTCAATACTGTTTTTCCCCGTTTTTTTGATAATACCAGGCCCAGGATGATCAATCCGACAAGTAAGACAAAATAAATGATGGTGCCTGAATTGAAAGGCATGCCCGCAGTGTTCACAAAGAATAATTCAAAATATCCGGCCATTTTCACCGTCCATGGGATAATGCCCGATTGTATAAGTCCGAGTATGACAACAGAGAGCAACAGGGCGAGAATGAAGTTTTTTCGGGATTGTTTCATTTTTCTGAAATAGTAGATCACAGTCATGGCGGGGATACAAAGGAGGTTTAATAAATGCACACCAATGGATAAGCCCATCATAAAGGCAATGAAAACGATCCATCGGTTGGCGTGAGGTTCGTCAGCAACCACTTCCCACTTAAGCATGGCCCAGAAAACCAGTGCGGTGAAAAAGGCCGAAGTGGCGTACACCTCGCCCTCAACAGCGGAAAACCAGAAAGAATCGGTAAATGTATAAGCCATAGCTCCCACAAGGCCGGCGCCCAGAATAATGAATATCTGTGGCGTGGATAAATCATAGCTGTTACTTTTTACAAATAATTTCTTTGAGATAGCTGTGATAGACCAGAAAAGAAATAATATGGTAAAACCACTTAAAATAGCCGACATGCTGTTCACCATCATCGCCACTTTAGTTACATCATTGCCGGCGAACAGTGTGAAAAAACGTCCCATAAGCTGGAACATCGGCGCTCCGGGCGGGTGCCCCACCTCAAGTTTAAAGGCAGTGGAAATATATTCGCCGCAGTCCCACCAGCTTGCCGTTGGTTCTTTAGTGAGAAGATATACGCCGGCAGCAACTATAAAAACCAGCCATCCCAGCAGGTTATTCAATATTTTGAAATTTTTCAGGACATTCATAAAGGTAAATTTATTTTTATTGAGTTGACGAAATTAGTAAATTGACATAATAAAACTGTGTTTTTAAGAAAAAAATTACTTTTACACGGATAAAAAATGTTATGCATACCGTATTTCGTATCCGGGAATTTCTAAGGTACAAGTTCAGAGCACAATCTGAATATAAAATTCATTCGCCTTTTGTTTATGAGTTTTATACACAGGTCATCCGGTCAAATCAACGACTTCCAAAGACACTTTCAGATATAGAAAAAATTAGAAAAGCCTGTTTTAAGTCCGCTAAATCTATTATTGTGAATGATCGTGGAACAGGAGGTGCGTCGAAACCGTTTGAGCGGCGGATTTCAGACATAATGCGCCAATACGCCAATCCGCCCAAAGATGTGTTTTTGCTGTATCGTATGATAAAATACCTGAAGCCCGGCCAGATACTTGAATTAGGAACTTCTCTGGGCATAAGTGCCATGTATATGTCTGTGGCGGATAAAAGTATTCCTTTGACAACAATTGAGGCCTGCCCGCAAACAGCAGCAGCGGCAAGATCAAATTTTGAAAAACTTTCATTAAACATTGACTTGGTGGTCGGGGATTTTGATGAACAATTAAGTCCGGTTTTGAAAAACATAAAAAAAAACTGTCTGTTTTTTTTTGATGGCAATCATACACGGGAGGCCACATTAAGATATTTTGATCAGTGTCTGCAGTATATTGATGATAAATCAGTTTTTATTTTTGATGATATATACTGGTCGCCTGAAATGAAGGATGCCTGGAATGAAATTGCTGCACATCCAAAGGTAATTACAAGTATTGATTTATTCCGTTTAGGAATTGTGTTTTTTAATAAAAAAATAGCCAAACAACATTTTATCTTGAAGTATTAAGTTACTTTTGTTCAAGAATCATGTTCTATGAAGCAGGAGATCATAAGTCTGGAGGGTATTACCAGGTATTATAAAGTCGGGACACATATTGTAAAAGCCCTACAGGATATTACTATTACTATTTGCAAAAATGAATATGTTGCCCTTATGGGGCCTTCCGGCTCAGGAAAATCCACCCTGATGAATATACTCGGATGCCTGGATACGGCCACAAACGGCAAATATATCCTTAACAATAAAGATGTAAGCCAGCTTGATGATAATGAACTGGCCGAGATCCGCAACAAGGAAATCGGATTCGTATTCCAGACATTTAACTTACTGCCGCGGGCTACGGCGCTGGAAAACGTATCCTTGCCGCTGGTATATGCCGGGTATAATAAGCAAAGGCGTATCGAAAGAGCTGGGCAGGTGCTGGAGCAGGTACAACTTGCCGACCGTATTACGCATAAACCAAATGAACTATCGGGAGGACAACGTCAGCGTGTGGCTATTGCCCGCGCACTGGTGAATAAACCATCTATTATTCTGGCAGATGAACCTACAGGGAATCTGGATTCGAAAACATCAGTGGAAATTATGGGATTATTTGAAGAGATACACGAACAGGGAAATACCATCATCCTGGTCACTCATGAAGAAGATATTGCCCGTCATGCACATCGCATCATCCGGCTTAAAGATGGTTTTGTTGATACCGACTTGCCCAATGAAAAAATCCGTAAAATGGAGTTTTATAAAAAAGATATTGTGGCTGAAGAAGAAGAATGAAAACACATAAAAATAAAATTTATACTAAAACTGGGGACTCCGGCCAGACATCATTGATCGGAGGTGTCCGCGTAGAAAAATACGATCCAAGAATAGAAGCTTGCGGCACATTGGATGAACTGAACTCTTTTATCGGACTGATACGCGATTTTGCACTCGAACAAGAAGTGAAAAAAACATTGTTATCCATTCAGTCCCACATATTTATTATTGAATCTGTTATGGCTGCCGCAAGTGCTGAAGTCCTTGCCGGCATTTCCGTACTGCGTGAACAGGATGTGGAAATGCTGGAACATGAAATCGACCGGATGAATGAACAACTTCCGATACAGCAATATTTTATCTTACCGGGAGGCCATCCAACAGTTTCATACTGCTATATTGCTTGTACCGTGTGTCGCAGGGCTGAACGAGCCATAGCCCGGTCGGGAAGGAAAGAACCTGAAAACATGTTATCGCTGAAATATATTAACCGCCTGTCGGATTATCTTTTTGTACTGGCTCGTTTCATTGCAAAAGAACTTGGAATCGAAGAGAATTTCTGGAATCCTGGAAAATAATTAACGCGGCATACTCAATAAAATTCAATTTATATTCGTTATTTTTCAAATCACGCGGATTTGTTATAGTCAACAACTTGATAATCATACTTTTAACATGAAAGCATAAATATTTACAATTTTTGCTTGCCTTTTTTACTTTAATTAATATATTTTTGCAAAAAAATTAAAACCAGGAAATATGTATTGGACATTAGAATTAGCCTCAAAATTGGAGGATGCGCCCTGGCCAGCAACCAAAGACGAATTGATAGATTATGCAGTGCGTACCGGCTTACCTTCGGAAGTAATCGAAAATCTTAAAGAAATTGAAGATGAAGGTGAGATATATGAGAGTATTGAAGATATCTGGCCGGATTATCCAACTAAAGAAGATTTTTTCTTTCATGAAGATGAATATTAATAGATATTTTGGTTATTCACCAATGACAAAGCTTCCGCATGGAGGCTTTTTTTTTAATAAAACGCTCTTATAAACCTGCAATAATTATAAGGATTCGCATCAATAAAATTTCAAACAGTAAATCCTCCCCACTGTAGAATTTATGGTTTGGGCTGCTGCGATACCAGAAACTCAAGCTGTTCAATGCTCAGGGCATCTTTAAGTGATATTGTTCCTATGAAATCGCGACAAAGGGTGCTCAGGTGGGCGCCACATCCCAGTGACGCTCCGAAATCACTGGCCAGCGAGCGGATATACGTGCCTTTACTACATTCAACGATAAATTCAACCGCCGGTAATTTGATATTTGTTATCTCAAAACGGCGGATTTCAATTTTCTTGGGTTCCAGTATACATTCCTGCTTGTTTCGTGCCATCTCATAAGCCCTTTTGCCGTTTATTTTTATGGCAGAATAAACAGGCGGTATTTGATCCTGTATCCCGATAAACCGGCAGGTGCTTTGTATGATGTCTTCTTCGGTCAACCCCGAAATATCAAAGGTTTGATTTATTTCTGTTTCAAGGTCATACGAAGGCGTCGTTGCCCCAAGAATCATGGTGCCGGAATATACCTTGTCGAGATTCAGGAATTCTTCTATTCTTTTTGTGGCCTTCCCGGTACAAATAATCAATAAGCCCGTGGCCAGCGGATCAAGGGTTCCGCTGTGCCCCACTTTTATCTTTTTTATACCTAATTGGTACTTAAGCATATACCTGATTTTACCTACCACGTCAAAGGAAGTCCACTTATAGGGCTTATCAATGTATAGTATTTCGCCTTCCTGGAAATTAAAAAACATGTCAGGAGATTTTCAGGTCAATGCCGGATAGTAACAGGATAATAAGAAGGAGTCCCAACCCGATTCTGTAATATCCGAAAAATTTAAACCCGTGTTTGGTAAGAAAGGCAATTAAAAATTTTATAGCGGCCATGGCAACCACAAAGGCAACAAGATTTCCGACCAACAGCAGGGATATATTATGAGTGTTTAAACGTTGGTCAGTATTAAAAAAGAGTGTTTTGTAATTTGATAACAGTTTATATCCCGATGCTGCAAGCATGGTAGGTACAGCAAGAAAAAAACTGAATTCGGCTGCCTGCTTTCGGTTTAATCCCTGTGTCATGCCGCCAATGATAGTGGCTGCCGAACGGCTGATACCCGGAATTACAGAAATAATCTGAAACAATCCGATCAGAAACGCATTTTTATTTGACAGCGCTTTATTTGCCCCCTCCTGATTTTTGAACCATTTATCAACAAAAATCAGTATGATTCCTCCGGCAAACAGAGCGATGGCCACAATCAGAACACTTTCCAGCATCTGATCAATGAACTTTTCCAGTAAAAAGGCGATTATCAAAGGGATACAGGCCACCAGTAGCTTAAGATAAAAATCAAACGACTGAAAAAAGCGTTTGAAATACATCACCACGACGGACAAAATAGCACCGAACTGAATGTTTACAGTAAATGCTTTGATAAATTCGGTGCTCTCAAGGCCAAGTAATTTTTCAGTTATGATCATATGCCCGGTGGAGGAAATGGGTAAGAACTCCGTGATCCCTTCCACAATGGCAATGATAATGGCTTCCGGATAGGTCATGCTTCCGATTTCTGCACAGGTTTAAGCATGATGGCAAAAACCTCAATAACAAATCCTGATAATATCAGGAGCGGAGCCACCGTCAGTCTGCGGGTGTTAAAAATATCAGGATTGAAAACATTCGGATCTTTTGATCCGCCGCCCGACATAACAATCAGCCCAACAATGATAAACACAATACCTGCCAGCATCAGTACATAATTTCTTTTGTCAAATAAAAAACCTGATTTTTTACTTTCAGACGGTTTCTGTTTAATAATTGCTTTAGGTACCACCGTTTTGGGTGCAATTGTATTTTCAACTTTTATGGTTTCCGCGGGAACGGGTTTCTTTACTATGTTTGGTTTTCTTTTTTGTGCCATTTTACTTCAAGTTTTAATAAATCAAAAATTTATTGCAGATAAAGGTAATCTATATTGAGTTTTAGATATTTTCTCACAGCGATAAATGTCGAAATAAGCGAAATGATAAAACCTATCAGAATGACAAAAACAAATAATATAAGAAAAAGGTCAAGGCTCTGCAGGCTTATGATTTCGGGAATTTCTTTTCGTGAAATATAAATTACAAGTACCAGCATCCCGATAGCGATGAATGAGGATATAAGTCCATGAATAATGCTTACGGTAAGAAAAGGCTTACGTATAAATCCTTCGGTAGCGCCGACCAGTTGCATGCTTTTTATCAGAAAACGCTTGGAATAAACCGCCAGTCTGATGGTGTTATTGATCAGGGTGACTGCTATTATGAGCAACAGCAGGCTGAACACCAGTAACACTACTGAGATTTTTCTTACATTGTCATTGATGGTGTTGACCAGTGATTTCTGATATGATATTTCTTTGACGATGGGCTTATCTTTGAGCATGGTTTCCATCTGGTCGAAATAGAAATCCTTGGCATATTGTGCTTTCAGATGCACCTCAATGGAGGTATGCAAAGGATTATATCCGATGAAACTGACAAAATCATCGCCCAGCTCCTTCTGAAATGCTTCGGCCGCCTTCTCTTCACTGATGTAATCGGTATAACGAACATATTCCATTGTGTCAAGTTCTTTTTTCAACTGCATGATCTCGGCTTCCTTAACATTTTTATTGATGTAAACGGTAAAGCCGATGTTTTCTTTTACATAATCAGAAAGTTTTTTAGTGTGAAGCAACAACAACCCGACCAGCCCGATAGCAAACAATACAAGCGATATGCTGACAATGGTCGTAACCCTTGAACTGTTGAGCCTGCGCCTCGAAAACCTTTCTTCTTTCCTGGACATCGAATTCGATTTGGCTGCTAAATTAGTAAATTTCATGTAAAAGAAAAAAATCAGGAGAAGTAATAATTGTCCAGAACTTTTTATGGTCAGGCATTATTCAGTCAAATGCATATGCGGGATAGGTATGTAAGGCGTGGCGGTTTTTGTGAATGACTATATGTTAAAATCAAATAAAGCAAAACCTGTTTTTCTAAAATATGTATAATTTTATACGCAAAAGTTTAAAAATATTGTTTCAGCAGGGAATCAAAGGGATTTGTTACTGCGTGGATATTTATTCATGAATAATCATTGATCAATAAATGAAAAAAAATAAAAAGGATCTGCAGGCCGACATGTCCGCATCAAAAAAGCAGCGGTATATACTGAGTGCAGTTATTGCTGTTTTTGCTTTTTGTCTTTACATTCAAAGTGTTTCCTATGATTATGCTCTGGACGACTACTCGGTTATTAAGGGAAATACACTGGTGAGCAAAGGCTTTGCTGCTATCCCGATACTTTTTGTTACCGACAGGTATCTCGGACTTAACGACGAATCCGTAAGAATGCCGGAATATCGCCCCGTACCTATGGCCTTTTTTGCTGCAGAGTCTCAGTTTTTCCCGGACAACCCTCATGCGTATCATTTTTTTAATACACTCATATATGCAATAACATGCTGGCTTTTGTTCATCTTGCTTTGCAAACTGTTTAAAAACCAGAACTATATCGTTCCCTTTATCTGTTCCTTATTCTATGCGGCTCACCCTCTTCATTCCGAAGTAGTGGTTAATATCAAGAGTCTGGATGAAGTATTATGTTTCCTTTTTGCCCTGCTTTCTCTGTACTTTTTTATTTCAGAAAAAGAAAAAAAATCTGTCTTTAAATTTGTACTTGCTTCCTGTTGTTATTTTTTATCGGTTTTATCTAAAGAGACCGGTATCGTATACTTAATACTGACGCCACTGACATTGTTTGTTTTTACTAAAAAAGACAATAAAAAAATAATAATAATTACAACCACGATGGTACTTATTACCGGAGTGTTTTTTTTGATACGCGCCAAAGTCCTGGCCTCACTTCCCGACAGCGTTGCCATTGCTCAGAACGACCCTTTTATCAATGCCCTTAGGGCTGCCCCGGATTTTGTCATCCAGAAAGCAACCGCTTTTTATATATTGCTCCGCTATATACTACTGCTGTTTTTTCCCTGTCAGCTTTCGTATGATTATTCTATTGAACAAATACCTTTCCAGCACATGTCAAGCCCCGGAGCCATAATCGGCTTGTTGTTTTATCTGGCCATCGGGAGTTATGCGATAATAAAAATATGGAAAAAAAATATTTATGCATATGCTATATTATTTTACCTCCTGACGCTTGTTCCGGTATCAAATATATTCCTGCTGATCAATTGTACCATGGCCGAACGCTTCTTGTTCATGCCTTCGTTGGGCTTTTGTCTGGTTTTGACACTCTTGTTGGTGAAAATCACTAAAACCGATGTCTTTAAAAATAAGAACACACCCTTTAACCAGCATATTCGGAAAAACCTGGTTTTATTTTCAATCGTATTCGTTATCACCGGATTGTATTCTTTCAGAACTGTTACAAGAAATCCCGTCTGGAAAGACAATGCGACTTTATACGCTCATGATGTTAAGGTAGCCACTCACAGTGCAAGGGCTCATGATTTTTATGGCGAGGAATTACTGTATAACCAATATCCCAGGGCGAAAACTAAAGAAGAACAAAACCGCCTGCTTGATACCGCTATAAAACATTTTTCAACAGCCCTCACGATTTATGATCTCCCCATTGCCTATACTCACCTGGCAAGAGCTTATAATTATAAAGGAGATATTGAAAATGCCATAAAATGTTATGAAAAAAACCTTACCTATAAGACCGTGCCCCGTCCGGATGTTTTGTGTGACCTGGGATTTTTGTATGCCAACAACGGGCAACCCTTAAAAGCGCTGGAAGTTCTTGATATATCGCTCCAGTATTATCCCCAATATATTGATGCTTACATTAAAAAAAGCCATGCACATATGGCGATGGGTCAATATCAGCAGGCGATTGACGAATGTGATAAACTGTTGTCGATCGACAATAATGTCGCTATGGCATACATTTATAAGGGCGCATGCTTCATCAATATGATGCAGCATCAAAAGGCAATAGAGGAATTGAATAAAGCATTACAGATTGAATCGTCAAATATGGAATGTATGCGGTTGCTGAGTATTGCCTATAAGAATATCGGAGACGAAGCTAATGCACAATATTATGCGGAAAAGGGAAACAGTCTTAAGAATAAAACTCAGCAATGATTTATCCGGACGGCACTTCAGGCAGTAGGTTTAAATGGGCAGGCGGCACCTGATGGCACTGCTTTTATCAGTTATGATCACTATTTGATTATTGTTGTTCAGGCGAATCACTTATGCAGGGTTATGACTGTACCATACGAAACAGATATGACACTGATGGGATCATATATTTTTACAGCTTTCCTGAATAAAATGTCATCTGCCGGTAATATCATCTGCCTCAACTCAAAATCTTTTCATAATTTCGCATTTTATTTTTATAAGAAACTGTTTTGATTTTATGTTACATAAGATTTATGATGGATTTTTTAGCGAAACAAGGCAGATTTTGCAGACATAGTTTACCCTATGTCGAAAAATCTAACGAAGTTGCAGCAAAAAAAACGCATAAAGATATGAAAAGATAAAATCAAAACAATTTCTAAGTATATATTTAATTTATGGATTATAATTTTGCAGAAATAGAAAAGAAGTGGCAGCAGTACTGGAGCGCTCATAAAACTTTCAAAGCGGATGCCGATAACACCAAACCGAAATACTATGTACTTGACATGTTCCCTTATCCGTCGGGCGCTGGCTTACATGTGGGGCATCCCCTGGGATACATTGCATCAGATATTTTTGCACGGTATAAAAGGCTGAAAGGCTTTAATGTACTTCATCCTATGGGCTATGATGCCTTTGGACTGCCTGCTGAACAATATGCCATACAGACAGGCCAGCATCCGGCAGTGACCACCGAAAATAATATTGCCCGGTATCGCGAACAATTAGACAAAATGGGATTTTCTTTCGACTGGGACCGCGAAGTACGTACCAGCGATCCGAAATATTATAAATGGACACAGTGGACATTTATTAAACTTTTCCAAACCTGGTATAACAAAAAAACGGATAAGGCCGAACCCATAGATGACCTGATCGCTGAATTTGAAAGCTGTGGCTCCTCAGGAGTGCAGGCCGCCTGTTCACCTTTTGCCGCTTTTGATGCAGCAGGATGGAACGCTTTTTCGGAAAAAGAAAAACGGGATATGCTTATGAATTTTCGCCTGGCCTATTTTGCTGATTCTATAGTAAACTGGTGCCCGGCATTGGGCTGTGTGCTGGCTAACGATGAGGTTGCCGATGGCTTTTCCGTGCGCGGCGGGCATCCGGTGGTGCGAAAAACCATGAAACAATGGCTGCTCCGTATTGCGGCTTATGCTGACAGGCTGCTAAACGGCCTCGACATCATCGACTGGCCCGATTCTATTAAGGAAATACAACGAAACTGGATAGGAAGGTCGGAAGGCGCCATGATAAAATTCCCTGTAAAGGGCCATGAGGATTTGTTTATTGAGGTTTTTACCACCCGTCCCGATACCATATTTGGCGTCACCTATTTAACCCTGGCGCCGGAGCACGAATATGTTAACATCATTTCAACTCCCGACCGCAAAGCAATCATTGACCATTATATTACCGAAACCAAAAACCGGAGCGAACGCGAACGTATTGCTGATGTGAAACGAATTACCGGTGAATTTACAGGGGCTTTTGCTGTTAATCCCTTTACAAGGGAAGAAGTCCCTGTCTGGGTAGGCGATTATGTGCTGGCAGGATATGGAACAGGCGCTGTAATGGCTGTTCCTGCCCACGACAGCCGCGACTGGGCTTTCGCAAATCATTTCGGTCTGCCACTGAAAGAAGTTATTTCCGGTGGGGAAATTACCAAAGAAGCCTTTGAGTCCAAAGAAGGAAAATGTATCAATTCGGGATTTATCAATAGCCTGAGTGCCCTGGAAGGCGCTAAGGCAGTGATAGCTAAAGCCGAAGAAACTGGCATCGGTTACCGAAAAATCAATTATCGCCTGCGTGATGCTATCTTCAGCCGGCAACGCTACTGGGGCGAACCATTTCCCGTGTACTACCGGGATGGTATTCCCAGCGTGCTGGATGAATCAGAGTTGCCGCTGGAATTACCCGCTGTTGATGCTTACCTGCCTACTGTAACAGGTGAACCGCCTCTGGCACGGGCCAAAAACTGGAAAACAAAAGAGGGTTATCCGCTCGAAACGAATACCATGCCCGGTTTTGCAGGAAGCAGCGCCTATTACCTGCGCTATATGGACCCTCATAACGACAGGGAATATTTTTCAAAAGAAGCCAACCATTATTGGGAAAATGTGGACTTATACATTGGTGGTGCCGAACATGCTACGGGACACCTGATGTATTCGCGTTTCTGGAACAAGTTTTTATTTGACCTCGGCCTTGCCTGTAAGGATGAACCGTTTAAAAAACTGATCAATCAGGGGATGATACAGGGACGATCAAGTTATGTCTACCGGATCAAAGGAACAAACAAATTTGTGTCATTAAACCTGAAGAATAACTACGAAACAGATTCCTTACTGGTGGATATCAACATGGTGAATAACGATATTCTCGATACCAATGAATTTAAGACCTGGCGCCCCGACCTTGCCGATGCGGAATTTATATTGGAGGATGGTAAATATGTTTGTGGCTCCGAGGTCGAGAAAATGTCCAAATCAAAGTATAACATTGTTTCTCCTGACGACCTGATTGAAAAATATGGCGCTGATACGCTGAGATTGTACGAAATGTTCCTTGGACCAATTGAACAGCATAAACCCTGGGATACCAAAGGTATTGAAGGTGTATTCCGTTTTATCCGCAAACTATGGAGACTTTATCATGACCAGGGGAATAATTTCACGGTTTCGGACGAACAACCCACTAAAGAAGAACTGAAAGTGCTGCACAAAACCATTAAAAAAGTGCAGGAGGATATAGAGCGTTTTTCTTTTAATACAGCCGTTAGCACATTCATGATCTGCGTAAATGAACTTTCTGATCTGAAATGCAACAAGCGGGCGATACTGTGCGACCTGGCAATTATTCTATCGCCTTATGCACCGCACATCTCAGAAGAATTATGGTGTTTGCTGGGTAATAAAGAAAGTATCAGTAAGGCTGCTTTTCCCGAATTTAATCATGAATATATTGTTGAAAATACCTGCACTTATGCTGTTTCCTTTAACGGTAAAATGCGTTTTACACTCGAATTACCCGTTGATATGCCGGTTTCTGATATTGAAAAAACAGTTCTGGAGCATAAGGATGCCGAAAAATGGCTTACCGGAAAATCCCCCAGGAAAGTGATCGTTGTTCCGGGAAAAATCATCAATATTGTTGTCTGAAAAGTTTTATGACCATCAAAATAAAATTTTTTGGAACAGATTTTGTCTTTATGCTTTCAAATTAAAACCGAAATGAAAACAAAAATGTTTTTTGCGATAGTCTTTAGCTTAATGGTCACAGCAGGCTTCGCGCAGTTAAGAGTCGAGAAAAACGACGCCTACCAGAGAGGAGAATTCTTAAAGTATAAAGCCTATTATGATTCCTTTCTTACCGGCGAAGTTACAGCAGGGACATGCACATTTGAAGTCAAGGATGAAAACAAGAAAATTAAAGACCGCGACACCTATCATATCTCGGTTGTCGGAAAGACCAAGGGCGCTTTTAACTGGTTTTTCAAAGTTTACGACCGTTACGAAACCTATGTGGATGTACAGACACTGGCTCCCTGGCTTTTTATGCGGCGGGTCGATGAAGGAGGATACATTATCAACCAGGACATCACGTTTAATCAGAATAAAAATGTTGCATATTTTGTTGATAACAAGAATTCCAGGACATCTGACATGCCAACCCCGGAGTACATTCACGATATTCTCTCCGCCATTTATTACTGCCGGACAGTAGACATCACAAAAATTGATGAAAGTGGTGATTTTAAAATAAAATTCATGCTGGACGATACAATATATTCCACTAAGGTGATTTACATGGGAAAAGAAACCATTAAAACCAGTTTCGGTAAAGTACGATGTATTAAAATAAAACCACAGGTGCTCACAGGAACGGTTTTCAAAGACCCTTACCCGGTATTAATATGGGTTACGGACGATAAAAACAGGATCCCGATCATGGGCGAATCAGAAGTTATTGTCGGCAAGGTAAAAATGGAACTTATGGAATATGCCGGACTGAAAAATCCTTTCACCTCTCTTGTAAATTAATTTGTAAAAATATTCTTTGAGTTCTAAGAAATAGTAATTTCGTAAAAAAAATAAGATGAAAAAATCAATTGTTCTTTTTGCTTGTGTTATTTTGAGCTATACCGCATTTGCTCAAAAAATCACTAAGGGGCAGGTGCCTCCTGCTGTAATGAATATGCTTTTTAACAAAGTTAATGATACCATAACTCCAGCGTGGGAGTTGACAGGAGAAATCTATAAGGCGTCATTCACCAAGGATGAGTTAATAGCGACTGTAGATATCAAGCAAAGCGGCGAATGGGTTAAAACAGTCTGGACAATGCCCTATAAATATGTACCGCAAAGCATAAAAGATAATGTCCTGGCCAACTATGAGGGGTATAAGGTTTTTAAATCATCAATACAATACCGTACCGACGGGGATTATTATGTTGTTGAACTGAAAAAGAAGAAAGAAAGTAAATCACTGTTATATAATCTTAAGGGCGAGTTTGTTAAAATTGATACCGATCTTGTCACGCCGGTGTCAGTTCCCAAGCCATGATGATATATTAAATGCATAAATCAGGGCAGGATTACCAAGTAATCCTGCCCTGATTTTTTTATACCCAATCGAAGTGGTAACTTTCTTATGAAAGCCTGCAGGTATTAACCTAAAACATTAGGATCTTGTGAACTATTGATTGGGTAGGGTTTATTTTATCCGCATTTGGATTCGCCGCAGCTGGTGCATTTCAAACAGCCTTCGGTATATATTACTGAGTCTGCACCACATTTGGGACATTTGGTGTCCGGTGCCTTGGTGCCTTCGGGAATAAACTTTTTCAATGCCCTTACCACGCCATTTTTCCAGGTGTTGATAGAGTCGCTGTCGAGGCGCAGGTTTGAGATAAGCTCTACCGCATAAGGCAGCGGCATACCGTGACGTAAAATGCCGGAAATGAGTTTGGCATAATTCCAGTATTCTTCATCAAAAGAGCGGGATAGTCCTTCAATGGTGGTTTTATAGCCCTGTTTGTCTTCATACTGAAAGTCATAACGCGAGTTGTCGTCGTTTTCCTTGCTTTTTATCACCCAGCCTTTTTTTACAAACGGGGGTAAATAAAAATCGTCGGCTTTACCTGTAAATATTTCATAGGGTTTGCCATTGATAAGTCCCACAAAAGCAATCCATTGTTCGTAATCGTTCTGAAAACGGACCACGTCTGTTTCGAGGCGTTTGGGGCGTTGGGGAGCACGTGTTTCTCTGAATTCCAGGATGTCGTCCTTTTTGGGAGTGTCTGAAACCAAAACGCCGGCGCGGGAACCATCACGATAAATGGTTATTCCTTTACAACCCGATTCCCAGGCGGTATAATAAATTTTACTCACCATTTCTTCGGTAGTTTCAGCCGGGACATTGACAGTGACACTGATAGAGTGGTCAACCCATTTTTGAATGGCGCCCTGCATCTTGACCTTTGCCAGCCAGTCAATATCATTGGCTGTTGCTTTGTAATAAGGGGAGTTTTTGATGATCGGGTTAAGTTGTTCGTCACTATAAAGTTTTACCTCCTCAACATCATAGCCTTTTATTTTCAACCATTTTAAAAATTTGGGGTGGAACACATTATATTCTTCCCACGAATCACCGGTTTCGTCAGTAAAGGTGATTTTGGCATTCTGGTCGGTGGGATTCACTTTCCTGCGGCGTTTATAGTTAACTTTAAAGGCCGGTTCAATACCTGAAGTTGTTTGAGTACAAATACTCACGGTTCCGGTGGGGGCAATGGTGAGCAGGGCAATATTGCGCCTCCCGTATTTTACCATATCGTCGTAAACCATAGGCGCAGCTTCGCGGATACGCTGAATGAAGGGGTTGTTTTTCTCTTTTTCAGCATTATATATAGGGAAAGGCCCGCGTTCTTTGGCCAGATACATGGATGCCCTGTAAGCAACAATGGCTAATTGTTTATGAACTTCAACGGAGAAATTTATTGCATCGTCAGAACCATAACGGCAGCCAAGCGCGGCAAGCATATCACCTTCGGCGGTGATACCGATACCGGTACGCCGTCCTTTCATGGTCTTATCTTTTATTTTTTCCCAGAGCCTTCGTTCAATTTGTTTGGTTTCATCATCTTCCGGGTCTGAATCGATTTTTGCAAGGATCCTGTCAATTTTTTCGGCTTCGAGGTCTATGATGTCATCCATAATGCGCTGTGCATAATAAATGTGCTTTGTAAACAGATCCGAATTAAAATACGCATTTTCGGTAAAGGGTTCTTCAACATAACTGTACAGATTAATAGCCAGCAATCTGCAGCTATCGTATGGGCATAGGGGTATTTCGCCGCAGGGGTTGGTTGAAACCGTTGTAAAACCCACATCGGCATAAGAGTCGGGAACGGATTCTCTGAGTATGGTATCCCAGAACAGGATTCCCGGTTCGGCAGATTTCCATGCATTATGGATGATTTTATTCCATAATTGTGTTGCGTCGGTTTCTTTAGTACAGGAAGGATGGTCAGAATTTATCGGGTATTTTTGTATGTAAGGGTCTCCGCTTTTTACTGCGCGCATGAATTCATCGTCAATTTTCACGGAAACATTAGCGCCGGTTACTTTGCCCTGTTCGAGTTTGGCGTCAATGAAGTTTTCTACATTTGGGTGTTTTATCGAAATGCTGAGCATCAGTGCGCCCCGGCGACCATCCTGTGCAACCTCGCGGGTTGAGTTCGAGTACCGTTCCATAAAAGGAACGATTCCTGTGGAAGTCAGCGCGCTGTTTTTTACTTTGCTGCCGCTGGGGCGGATATGCGACAGATCATGTCCCACGCCACCGCGTCTTTTCATAAGTTGTACCTGTTCCTGGTCTGTTTTCATTATTCCCCCATAGGAGTCGGAGGGGGTATCGTTGCCGATAACAAAGCAGTTAGAGAGTGAAGATATCTGGAAATCATTACCTATTCCGGCCATGGGGCTTCCCTGGGGGATTATGTATTTGAAATCTTTCAGAAGATCGAAGATCTGATCTTCAGTCATTGGATTTTCATACTTGTTTTCTATACGGGCAATTTCTCCTGCAATCCTGCGGTGCATATCGTCGGGAGTACATTCCAACAGTTCGCTGTCGCTGTTTTTCAGCGCATATTTATTGATCCATACATCGGCGGCCAGGGTATCCCCCTTGAAATACTCGATTGTTTTTTTTAATGCCAGTTCATGAGAATAAATTTTTTGATCTGATGATGTCCCCATCTCTGTATTTTTGGTTTCTTCAGTTATGAATGCGCTTTCCGGTATTTCCGGTGCAACACGGTTTTCAATAAACTTTTTGTAGGACGAATCGGTTCTGTAGTCTTGTTCTTTTTGATCTTCTTCTGATTTTTCCAGGTTAAAGGGCGAGAACTTTTCTTCCATAAATATATGAGTTTTCGGAATATAATTAATTAATTGTTAAATTTTTTTAAAATTTGCTTTTTTTGATTAGGGAAAAAGGATGGCTAAATTATACAAAGTCGTCCCGTGAAACAAGTCAATTTTATTAACAAATTGTGCTTTTTATTAACGAAAGAAAAATTTTATTGGCCGTACCGGGGAGGAAAGTTTGTTGATAAAAAAGTTCATAACCGGTCTAAAACACTCCATATGAGTTTTGTACCAAAGCCCATACGGTTGTCTGTAAGTTTTATAAAATCGGGAGTGATCCCCCAAAACGGGGTGTCTTTCAGGAAGGGCAGTGTATAAGGGAATTTCAGCAGGTATGCCTTTCGTGCTGCCTGTAAATCCTGATCTTTCAGCTCTGTCATTTTTCCCGTAAACTGCAACCCCCTTATTTTTCCGATGATGCGCGTCTCCAGCGCTATGGATCCGGCCACCACCGGCTGTTTCATGACCTGACCGATATGACGTGTTTTATGTTCAGAAATGAAAACAAAAACATTTTTTTGTTCAATATATGTATAAAAGCACGTACTGCAATAAGGTTTGTTGTCTTCAGCAGTGGCTAAAGTAAAAATATGGTGTTTCCTGATCAGTTTCAGTATCCGTTTATCAATAGGATTCATATTTTTTTCTCATCAGGTGAAGGTCTGCATTTCGCAGAGCCTGTGATACGTGCCTTTGAGCGCTATGAGGTCATTATGGGTTCCGCGTTCTACGATACGCCCGTTTTGCAGCACGATGATCTCGTCGGCAAACTGAACCGTGGAAAGGCGGTGGGCGATGACGACCGAGGTGCGGTTTTGCATCAGTTTTTCCAACGCTTCCTGTACAAGGCGTTCCGATTCGGTATCGAGTGATGAGGTGGCTTCGTCAAGGATCATCACAGGGGGATTTAACAGTACGGCACGTGCAATGCTTATCCGCTGCTTCTGCCCGCCCGAAAGTTTCATGCCGCGGTCGCCGATGTTGGTCTGATATCCTTTCTCCATCTGTGAGATAAATCCATGCGCATTGGCGATTTGGGCAGCTCTTATCACATCGGCTTCATTCACTTTCTCCATCCCGAAGGCAATGTTATTGAAAACCGTATCATTAAACAATATCGTTTCCTGCGTCACAATGCCCATAAGCTGCCGCAGATCCGAGATGATATAGTCTTTAACATTTACACCATCGACCAATAATTCTCCTCCGGTACAATCATAAAAACGAGGCAGCAGGTCGACTATAGTTGATTTGCCGGCGCCGGAAGGGCCAACTATCGCAATGGTTTTACCTTTGCTGATCTCCAGGTTGATGTTGTGGAGAACTTCTTCTTTTTCGTAAGTAAAACTTACATTATTATATATGATAGATTTTGAAAAATCTTTGATGGGTTTTGCATCAGGTTTTTCTGTAATGACTTCTTCGGCATTGAGCACCTGTTCAATCCGTTCGACGGATGCGGCGCCTTTCTGCACATTGGAATAAGCGTCAGTAAAAGATTTTACCGGATTGATGAGTTGCGAAAACATAACCAGGTAGGTGATGAAGACTGATGCCGAAAGTTCCTGAGAACCTTTTGAGAGGATTAAGGTGCCGCCATAAAGCAGGACAGCGCCCACCACAATTATAGCCATGAATTCGCTCAGGGGCGAGGCAAGGTCGCGCTTGCGGAAAAGACGTACCATAAGCCGGGTATAGCTGTTGTTAACTTCTTTGAAATGCTCGTTGACAGGATTTATAGCGTTAAAAGCTTTAATAATACGGAGGCCGCCGATGGTTTCTTCAATGTTGGAGAGTAATTCCCCCATTTTGGCCTGTCCTTTGGCCGAAGTGCGTTTTAAGCTGCTGCCTATTTTTGCTATGATAAACCCGCTGACAGGGAACAGGACAAAGACAAACAGGGTGAGCTGGGGGCTGATCAAAAACATAGATACCAGGTAGGTTACGATGGCGATGGGTTCACGGAAAATCATTTCCAGCGAGGTCATGATGGTCCACTGAACCTCCTGTACATCGTTGGTCATTCTCGACATGATATCTCCTTTACGTTGTTCGGTATAATACGCCAGGGGGAGTATCATTATTTTCAGGTACAGTTCGTTGCGTATGTCTTTGACCACACCGTTTCGGATAGGTGCCAAAAAAAACATGGCCATATAGCGGAAGAAATTTTTAAGGAAAAACAGAATAACAATGGCAATACAAATATACATGAGTGCGGCAAATTCTCCGCTGTTCTGGATTACAGAGCTGATCCAGTAATAAAAATTAAGTTTTATGGATTCGGGTGTCAGTTCAAGAGGTGGGGCAGAGGATACCATACCGATTTGCTTGAACAATATATTCAGCATCGGGATAAACAAAACGAAGGATACCACCGAAAACAGTACAGAAAGGATATTGAAAAAAATGGTATATAAGGCCTCTCTCCAGTAAGGCCTGGCAAACCGTAAAATTTTGTATAGTTTTTTCACCCGGCAAAGATAATCAGAAATTCAGAAAGCTTTTGTCAAATTGTTGATTTTACAACTATAAGGTTATCAGCAATTAATGAATTCTCTCTGTTCGCGCGGATACTTATTATTTAAAACAGTTCAATTATCAACCATACCTTTTATTCGATAGGCAAAGCTTATTTTTTAATGATCTTTCTGACAGCAACTCCTTTGTTATCAGCTATTTTAATAATAAAAACACCGGATGGCAGATCCGATATATTCATTTGTGTGATCTTATGGTTGATTGAAATGGATTTTAATAGTTTACCCTCCATGCTGAATATTTCAGCAGTAGTCTTATAATCAATATTTTCAGTAAAAATAATGGTAAGCAATTCATCAGCAGGGTTTGGGAAAAGCCTGAAAGAATTATGGGCCTCAGTTGTGTTAATTCCAACGCATGATTCATTTTGGACTCTGTTTGATTTTGCAGCATAAGTTTTTGATTTTGAAGGGCTACAAGGCGTTGGATTCACTGCTTCGACCTGATAATACAGATTTCCGGCCGGAGGATTAAGGTCGGTATAGAAGTTAATGGTATCGGGTACGGTTGCCAGCCATGTCATATCTGAAGGGCTGGTACCCCGGTAGATATGGTAGGAAGCAAACGTAAACCCTTCATAATTTGTCCAGTTCAGATCATAGGTGCCCGGACTGATTGTCAGATGAATTGATTTGTGGGGATTACTTAAAACTGTTTCTACACCGCAGGTGTCAACCGCTGATATTTTGTAGCGGTAGGCCTGTTGCATCGGATCAGCCAGGCTGTCGATGTAAACGCTCAGTGAATAATAATTTACCGTATCCAGCAGGCTAAAAGTATTGGGCTGAGCGCCTTCAATATAGATATTAATATGATCTATGTCATTTGCAGGGGGCTCGTTCCAGATTATTTTTAAATATCCTGAAATGCTGTCAACACTTACTATGCATATGTTAAAAGGAAGGGATGAACCGGCATACCAGGGCAACGACTGCGTACTGCACCCGTTTGCATCGCTGGTCTGCACCGAAAAGTTGCCCGCTGTGGTAACAGTAATGCTTTGGGTAGTGTCTCCGTTTGACCAGAGATAGGAAGAAGCGCCGGCTGATGTCGCCAGCGTAACGCCACTGCCAATGCAGGTTTCTGTAATTGAAGGTACGGGAGGATTCGAATACACCGTCAGGGTGGCCGCATTTGAGGTTACATTATTTGCGCCGCTGCAATTTGTAATATAGCACCGGTAATTATACGTATTAGCGGCAGAGATTCCGCTTACATTTAATGTTGCTGTGTTTGCGTTACTATAAACTGCACCGGAGGGCGTTCCGTTTAACACACTGATCCATGAGGAGCCATTAAAATATTGCCATTGATAAGTGAATGGCGCTGGGCCGGCTGCAGTAACAGAGATATCGGCGTTGCCATAGACAGCGCACATATGCTGATTTGATGGCTGGGTGCTGATGCTTGCCCCTGAACAAGACCCCCCGCAAACTTGGCCGTTTACATATGTTACATAATAGGTATTGTAATATTCATCGGCGACTAATTGGGTGACCGGATTACTCGTAAAGTTTAAATAAGAACAGCCGGGCCCGTTATAAGTAAAATTTATTTTACATAGTATCCCATTGACGGCAACAGGCATATCACCCCAGATAAAATTCAATTTTCCGGGAGTCGGGTTTTCAACAATAGCGCCAGAAATAGGGGGAAACCAATTACCCGTGCTCACATAAGTCAAAATAGCCGGATCATAGTCAATAGACCATTGAAATGCAGTTACCTGGCCGGTAAAACCGGTCATTGTCAATTCCACCTGCACATTTGCGGGGGAAGAGTATATGGATTGAAGCGTACATGTTTGAGGGAATACATTAATTGTACAAAGCACAATGAATAACAAGACAACATTGATCTTTTTCATAGTTAATAAGGTTTAGTTTGGTTTATAAAACGTTTTTGTTATTGAAACACCGGAAAACAACAAGTGGTTGCCTGACTTTTGATAAAAATCAATTTACATCTTATTTTTATATTTTATGATAATTCAGGTCGAATATAGATATTTTTTCTTTATATGAGGTGCTTGCACGCATGACTAGTTCGGATCTACATCAATAGCTGCTTTCACCGATGAGAATTTTTTATTGAATTCATCCACAAGCCGTAATATAGTTTCTTTGTGGGCAGGGATAGCATTGTCGCGGTCGAGTTTGATAAGGATGTTTTTGAGGTAATAGGTACGGATGCGCGAAACCATAGGGTATTCCGGGCCGAAAACTTTTTTTCCGAACGTCCTCCTGAGGTTTTGTGCCAGGTAAGATGCGGCTTCATTGAGTTTGTTGCTATCCTGATGCCTGAGAGTTATCTGGATGAGGCGGCTGTAAGGAGGATAGTGGAATTGCTGACGCTGCCGGAGTTGTTGGGTGCACATTTCTAAATAATTATGGTCTAAAACCAATTTAATAATCGGATGTTCCGGGTTATAGGTTTGTATGACTACTTTTCCGCGTTTGTTGCGGCGTCCGGCACGTCCGCTTACCTGAGCCATAAGCTGAAAACTGCGTTCGTGTGCCCTGAAATCGGGAAAATTGAGCATGTTGTCGGCATTTAATATGCCCACAATGTTTACGTTGTCAAAATCCAGGCCTTTGGTGATCATCTGAGTACCAATGAGTATGTCGGTTTTTCGGTCTTCAAAATCATTTAATATCTGGAGGTACGCATTTTTGGTTCGGGTCGAATCAAGGTCCATACGTGCAATACGGGCGCCGCTGAACACCAGTTCGGTTTCTTCTTCGATGCGCTCGGTGCCCATCCCTTTGGTATGCAGATTTCTGCTGTTGCAGGCAGGGCAGGTTTCCGGGATGGCCAGCGTATAGCCGCAATAATGGCATTTGAGCAGGTTGATATGTTTGTGGTAGATCAGGGTTACGTCACAATTTTTGCATCCGGGAACCCAGTTGCAGTCGCTGCATTCAATGCGCGTTGAATAGCCCCTGCGGTTCTGGAAAAGGATAACCTGTTCCTTGTTTATTAATGCTTCATTTACCAGGTTGAACAAAGTTTCTGAAAAATGGGACTTCATTTTTTTCTGACGGGTCTGCTCTTTGATATTGGCGATGATGATTTCAGGCAACAGCATATCTCCGTATCTTTTGTTGAGTTCCGCTATCCCGTATTTTCCGCTCAGTGCATTGTAATAGGTTTCCACAGCCGGTGTTGCTGAGCCGAGTAAGGTCTTTGCCTGATGCATACGGGCAAGGACAATAGCCGCATCGCGTGCATTATAGCGTGGAGGGGGATCGGCCTGCTTATACGAGGTGTCGTGTTCTTCATCTACAATGACCAGCCCGAGATTGCTGAACGGCAGGAACAGGGCTGAGCGGGCGCCTAAAATAACCTTATACTGCTTACTGTTCAGGCCGTTTTCGTTATTATCGCCTAACACCCTGTTCCATATTTCCACCCGTTCTTCGTTGCTGTATTTTGAATGATAAACGCAGACTTCCTTGCCGAAATACTTCCTCAGGCGGTTGATGATCTGGGTGGTCAGGGCTATTTCGGGCAAAAGGAACAGAGTCTGTCTGCCCTGAGCGAGTGTTTCACTGATAAGTTTGATATAAATTTCTGTTTTACCGCTCGAAGTTATGCCATGAAGCAGCACCACATCTTTATTACTAAAATGGGTTTTGATTTCATCCATAGCGCGTTCCTGTTCATCAGTAAGTATAATAGAATCAACAGGATCGGTACATTCAAAATCCTTCAGTCTTGTCTGGTTTATAGTATAGGTCTCAAAGATGCCTTTTTTTATCAGCGCATGAATCTGTGAAGTTGCGGCCTTTGATTTTTCAAGAAGCAACGTCCGGCTGATATGGGGTGCAGGATGGTCGGCATCACGCGTCAATTGAATAAAAGCCATCAGCACTTCCAGCTGTTTGTATGCTTTCCGGTTTAATTCATCAAAGGCTTTGTGGAGCTGTATGTCATCATGGTACTTGTCGCAAAGTTTAACACAGACTTCTGTACGTGGTTTGAATTTTTCGTGCAGTTCTTCCTCGAGAAGAATAATATTCTTTTCCATCATGTTTTTCAGCAGGGGGATGATCTTCTGCTGTTCAATGATGTTGGAAATCTCTGTTAAGGTAAGTTTCTGCCTGATTTCGAGGGCTTCTGCAATCAGGTATTCTTTTTCATTCAGTTCCCCGAAATTCTTGTCGAATGCCGGATTTAGCGCCACGCAGCTCTCGCTTTCGAGTTTCAGGGAGGAGGGAAGGGCCGTGTTCATCACTTCGCCCGGACGGCACATATAATACTTTGAGATCCAGTCCCAGAAGCTGTATTGTAACGCATTGACAACCGGAAAATCATCCAGGACAGATAAAATGTATTTTGCCTGATAGTCAAGCGGGACATTTTCATGTATTCGATAGACTAATGCGGTGTATATCTTTTTTTTACCAAACTGCACGACCACTCTTACCCCTTGTTTTATAGCATTGTTCAGTTCATAAGGCACCCGGTAGGTAAAAAAACCGGGTAAGGGCAGCGGGAGAATGACATCGGCAAAAAGGGTGATACGCTCCATGCTAAAGCGATAATATCCTGGCCATTTTCAGCATATTTTTGTTGATCTCCAGGTGGTGTTTGGTGGCTTTTTCAAAAGGTGTGCAGGCAATAACTTTATTTATCTGCCCGACCATCACGCCACGTTCGCCTTTTTTCAGCGCCATTACGGCCTCGTAACCCAGGGTGCTCGCCAGAACCCTGTCCATGCATGTGGGCGAACCTCCCCGTTGCATGTGGCCTATTATGGATACGCGGGTGTCATAAAAACTGAATTTCTCTTTTACTTTTTTAGCCACATCAAAAGCGCCGCCCTGGTCATCACCTTCGGCCACGATAATGATACCTGAGGTTTTATTTTCACGATAGTCGTTCTCCAGCTTGGCAATAAGGTCATCTATGCTGGTTTCAGTTTCAGGTACCAAAATCTCTTCGGCTCCGCAGGCAATGCCGCTGCGCAGGGCGATGAATCCGGCGTCACGGCCCATTACCTCAACAAAGAACAGGCGGTCGTGCGAGGCTGCTGTATCGCGGAGTTTATCCACAACCTCCACAACGGTGTTAATTGCTGTGTCATAACCGATTGTGAAATCCGTCCCGTAAAGGTCGTTATCGATAGTGCCCGGCACACCTACAACAGGATATTGGTATGTGTTGCCTAGAGCCATGGCGCCTCTGAACGTACCGTCGCCGCCAATAACGATGAGGGCATCGACCCCGGCTTTTATAAGGTTCTGATGGGCAAGTTCCCTGCCTTCTTCGGTCATAAAACGTTCGCTGCGGGCAGTTTTCAGAATAGTGCCTCCGCGTTGTATGATATTGGAAACGGAATGACGGTACAAAGGCGTGAATTCATTATTGATAAGCCCTTCGTATCCTCTGCAGATACCGGTTATTTCATATTTTTCATACACTCCTGCACGAACAACAGCCCGTATGGCAGCATTCATGCCGGGGGCATCGCCTCCCGAAGTTAATACGCCAATCTTTCTGATAGTATTCATTTCTGATATTTTATAGTAAGACAAAGGTACAGTTTTTCTTTTATAAGCCATCTGATGACTATGATCAGGAATAAGATGAAGTGCGTGCGAATTGGCAAACTTCACACAACAAAGCATTGGCGTTTCCCAACTTTCGACAGCCTAAAAGAGTACCAAGGCCATCATGGTTAATCTTCAAATCATGCGTGTATTTAATTTAATAAAATGATGGTAATCTTAGCAACTCACAAGGAAATATTACAAAAATTAGAGCAGTTACAAAAAAAAGATAAAGAATAAGACAAGAAAATACTGTTGATTTTCGAATACCTGAAACAGTTGCAAGAATTCAAACAACAGCAATTAGAACAAGCTACCCGGAAAGGAATAGATATTAAAACTTCCGGAAAAGAATAAACTCCCTCGCATGCGCGCGTTCGCAGCTAAAAAATTGCAGCGTGTTTTGTTGTCATCGTATCCACCTCTTTGTACGATATGCAGTCCCATACGGGGCAGACATGTTTGCAAAGCATACAGCCCAGGCATCGTTCTTCATTGACAGAAGCTTTTCGTGTTACGGTATCGAAATTCATGGCCTGGTTGGCTCCGTCCTGGCATGAAATATAACATTGCCCGCATCCGATACATTTGTTTTCATCAACCTTTGAAACTACCTGGTACCTGGTATTGAATTCCGAAGGGTCAACGATTTTTTGTGCTGCTTTTCCTATGATTTCTTCCAGTGAATGAATGTTGCGGTCAAGCATATAATCGCTCAATCCTTCGATCATATCTTCAACGATGCGGTAACCGTATTTCATGATTCCCGTGGTGACCTGCAGGTTGGAGGCGCCCAGCAACAAAAAATGCAGGGCATCAACCCATGTTTCGATACCGCCAATACCGCTGATAGGCAGATTAAGGTTTTTTGCGTTGTACAGCTCGGAAACAAACCGCAATGCTATAGGTTTGACCGAAGGTCCTGAAAAACCTGTCGGGGAAGACTTTCCTTTGATGTTTGGCAGCGGGGTGAAGGTATCTATATCAATATCCGTAATGGCACGTATGGTGTTGATCGCCGAAATGGCATCGGCGCCGCCTTCTTTGGCTGCCAGGGCAACCGGTACCATATCGGTGATGTTCGGTGTCATTTTGGCAATAACAGGGAGTTTGCTGGCCTTTTTCACTACTTCCGTAAATGCGGCCACAGCGTGAAAATCCTGTCCGACACGGTGTCCGGCTCGCTTATGCGCCATCTGCGGGCACGAAAAATTCAGCTCCAGTAAATCTGCTCCGGCATCCTCCGACATTTTTGCAAGTTCTGTCCAGTCCTGGTCGTTGTATCCCATGATGCTTGAGATTAGTACTTTACCGGGATAGTTTTTCTTAAGCCAGACTAAATCCCTGATATTGTCCGTGATAGGCCTGTCGGTTATTTGTTCCGCATTTTGCAGCCCGATAAAACGTTTATCACCACTATGAAAAGCATTTAAACGCGGTGAGGGCATAACAACTTTAAAACTCTTTTCCAGTCCCAGTGTTTTGTATACAATACCGCCCCATCCGGCTTCATAGGCCCTGGCGCACATTTCGGCATGATAGCCTACCGGTGAGGATGAAAGACAGAAAGGATTTTCAAATTTAACACCGCAAAAACTGATGCTGAGATCGGCCTGTTTTATCATATAGTAGTCCTCCTGTTTTTTAAATAATTATCTATTTGCCCGGCGGCTTTTTTTCCGTCGCCGACGGCCTGAACTACCGTGTTGCCGCCGTTTATCACATCGCCCCCTGCAAAAACACCGGGTATATTTGTCTCCATGTTCTCATTTACAACAATGACTCCTTTACCACAAGTCTGTAGATTCCGTCCAAAGCCCTTCACTTCGTTACCCGGCCTGGTTCCGATAGCCTGTACAACAAGATCAACCCGAATCGAGAATTCTGTCCCCGGAATCTGCCGGGCATTGTCAGGAGTATATTTCCCGGGTTCGATCCACTCGGTTTCGATGCCCTGAAGGCCTGTAATTCTGTTTTTATCTGCATCAACACGGATGATTGAGCAACCGGCTTTAAAAATGATATTCATGATATGAGCCAGTTTTATTTCTTCCTCATCAGCCGGTAATTCATGCAGTTGTTCCAGCGAGATCAGATAGACTTTGTTTGCGCCGCAGGCTTTGGCTGAAACGGCCGAGTCAATGGCCACGCTTCCGCCTCCGATGATGGCTGCATTTTTTCCTTTGAGACCGGTATCAGGCCTTTCAAATTTAACCTGACGCAAGAAAGTATTATAATCCATGGCATTGGAAAAGCCATTAAACAGATCGAGTTTGAATGCCTCAGCAAGCCCTGTGCTGATGTATACGGCGTCAAAGCCTTTATCAAGAAGGGCTTCAACGGCGCCGGTCGTGTCCACGGCGGTTTCGTATTTGATCTCTACGCCCTGATCGAGCAAATTTTTAACGTCATAATGGATAGCGTCTTCAGGTAACCTGTATTCAGGAATATTCCACTTTGGGACACCGCCAGCCTGCGGCTGTTTTTCAAAAATTACTACATCATAGTTCATTTTGGCCAGTGCAGAAGCGCATCCCATACCCGAAGGGCCGCAACCGATCACCGCTATTTTTCCATTGTCTTTTCTGCTTTTTTCCAGGGGTTCGAGTCTGTTGTTTTTTCCGTATTCCGTGGCAAAACGCTGTAACCCGCTGATATTTACAGGATTATCAATAGCCTTACTACTGCAGGCTTTTTCGCAAAGGTTCTCCACGGGGCAAATAAATGCGCAACTGCTCCCCAGGATATTGTTTCGGCGTATGGTTCTTGCGGCGCCTTTATAGTTATGGAATTTTATTTGTCTGATAAATTTCCCGGGATCAGTTCCTGCCGGGCATCCTGCGCTGCACGGAGCATCGTAGCACAGCAGGCAGCGGTTTGATTCTTTTATAGCCGCTTCGAGCGTTAAGGGCTCCCGCATGCTCTTAAACTTCATGATATTATCCGGTTCTATCAATTTCTTCATAATAAATGTAAAAATTATACTTTTTTTTGAAATTTCAGGTTGTAAAACCCATATCCCCTCTAAGAGGGGACAGCAATGTGATGCACACTTTCAGATTCCAGACAAGCCTTAAAAAATCCGTACAAAAATACAAAAATTATGTTATCATAGTAGTTTTTAATAAAACATTACAAAACCTGGTGGCATATCAATGTGCAACGCACCGAAATATCTGCTTTTTATCTGCGTTTGCGCTTCCGAGTGAAATACATGTTCTTATTCTCCTTTGGAATCAGAATATATTTTTTATCTACATCAATCTACGTTATGCAATGGCGGACTGCGGGAAATAATCTGAAAATGAAAAACAATCATATCAAATCAGTTTCTTATTTTTACAAAAAAAATTGACACTATGAAAAAACGCATTTTAACCGGACTCATTTTCGGAGTGCTTGCAGGCATTATCGATGTTGTCCCTATGATAATTCAGAAACTTCCATGGGATGCTGATTTGTCGGCATTCACCATGTGGGTGGTCTGTGGGTTGCTTATTGCAGTTACTTATATCAAAATTCACCCGGTGTTGAAGGGCATGCTGCTGGGATACGCATTATTAATACCTTGTGCTGTACTCATCGCCTTTGAGGAGCCTCTGACGCTGATACCGGTCATCATCATAACTGGTATTCTGGGATCAGCGCTTGGCTATACCATCGAAAAAGTTGGAAAATAAGTTTTCGTATGATCATATTGTTAAAAATATAATCTGGTTTCCTTTTTTATACCATACAATTTATAATTTTGGAAAATTATTTGAGGAAACTTTATAAATATCTTTTATGCAGGAAGTAAAATCGTTAATACAGGAATATGTGAAAGTGCATGGCAAAGCGCGCAATAATCTGTTGCCGCTGCTTCAGGAGATCGTTCAACATGAAAACTACCTGAGTGAGGATGCGCTGCTTGAAGTGGCTGAATCATTAGAAATACCTTCCTCGGAAGTCTACGGAACCGCATCATTTTATACTTACCTGGACACGGTTCCCCGGGGAAAATACATCATACGCCTTTGCCGCAATATATCATGTATGATGCAGTCGCAGGCTGAGGTGTTGAGTACTATAAGCCTGTTGCTCAAGATCAAAGTGGGCGAAACCACCACCGACAGGAAATTTACGTTGCTTCAGGCCAATTGTCTCGGCTGGTGTCACAAATCCCCGGCCATGATGATTAACAATGAGGTTTTTACGGAACTGACACCCCAGAAGGCAGTTCAAATCATAAAGGAGTACAAGGAAAAATAAAAGGCTATGGAATTACAGAGTCAGAAACGCATTGAATTGATTTTCAGCGATTATACATCGTCGAAATACAAAACGCTCGAACGTACCCTGGAGCGGACACCCGATGATATCATTTCGGAATTGATGGATTCAGGGCTTAAAGGCCGCGGTAATGTGGGTTTTCCTACCGGTATGAAATGGAAATTTGCCCGCAGGGAAGTCTCAGACACAAAGTATGTGATCTGCAATGCCAATGAAAGCGAAACGGGTACTTTTAAGGACCGTGAAATCCTCGAGCGTGTCCCGCGCAAGGTTTTGTCGGGTATGGCCGTTTGTGGTTACTGTATCGGGGCTAAAAAAGGCATCATATATCTCCGGCACGAATACGGCTATATGAAAGAGCATATTTTAAAAGAACTCGGGATTTTTCATGAGCATGTCCGGCAGTTTAATTTTGATTTTACCATAGAACTTTTTATGGGCAGCGGGTCGTATGTGAGCGGCGAAGAAAGCGCCCTGATTGAATCCATGGAAGGTTATCGTGCCGAACCATGCAACAAACCGCCTTTTCCGGTCAGCCGGGGATTGTATGGCTGTCCGACAGTGGTCAACAATGTGGAAACTTTTGCCACCGCCCAGGTCATCTTCAGGATCGGTGCTGAAGAATTTCTGAAACTCGGCACCGCATATTCCGCCGGATCCAAGTTATTCTCCATATCCGGCGATACCAGGAATCCGGGTATTCACGAACTGGAACTTGGAACTACTATTGAAGATGTGGTTAATGAGTTTGGTGATAAAAACATCAAGTCGGTACAGGTTGGCGGTGCATCAGGCTATTGCATCCCGCAAAGACTTTTTGCCGAAACAGTGATCGGATTTGAAGGTCTCACGACAGGCGGTTCTATGATATTCTTCAACAACACCCGGTCAATGTATAAGTTGTTACATGAATATCTGCGTTTTTTTGCGGAAGAATCGTGCGGGCTGTGTACGCCCTGCAGGGTGGGGACTCAACAACTGCTGCTGGGTATCGAAGCGGTGAAAAAAGGCGAAAAACCGGTCACCTATATTGAGGTGCTGAAAAAGCTGGCATTGAACATGAAAACTTCTGCCAAATGCGGCCTCGGACAATCGGTAGCCAACCCGTTCATTTCAATATTGGAAAATTTTAAGGAAGAAATTTTGTATTAATTTTTTATCTGATGGAAAAATCACTTATCAACCTGACAATAAATAATATACCCGTTTCCGTTGAGGACGGCTCCACCATACTGGATGCTGCACACAGGATCAATATGCATATTCCCACACTGTGTTATCATCCGGACTTAAGGGTGGCTGGCAATTGTCGCGTATGTGTGGTGGAACTGTCGGGCCAAAAAGAACTTGTTACGGCCTGTTCTACTGCTGTTACCGAAGGCATGGTTGTTTCAACCAACAGTCCCAAAGTGAGGACAGCCCGTAAAACTATTGTGGAACTTCTTCTGTCTGAGCATAATGCCGACTGCACCAAATGTTACCGCAATGGCAATTGCGAGTTACAATGGCTGGCCAGTGAATACCGTATCGGTGATCATGTTTATCACGACCTGGTGAAAGAAGAAGAAAAACTGCCTGATACCTCATCATCCTCCATTGTTAAGGATGACAGCAAGTGTGTTCGCTGCCAGCGCTGTGTGCGGACATGCACCGACATGCAGGGGGTAGGGACTTTTTCAGTTGTCAGTAAAGGAAAAAAACAAAAAGTATCTACATTTTTTGGTAAATCATTAAAAGATGTCTTTTGTATTGACTGCGGACAATGCACCAGCCGTTGTCCTACGGCTGCACTTACTGAAAAACCGCTATACGAAGAAGTTTGGGATGCCCTTGCCGAACCTCAAAAGCATGTGGTCATATCGGCCACTCCTTCGGTGCGTGTGGCCATAGGCCAGGAATTAGGTTTTGAATACAATAAACATTCTGATGCCAAAATAGTTGCTGCCTTGAAGTTGCTAGGCTTTGACACGGTAGTCGATTCCGGTTATTTCAATGATATTTATATCATGGAACTCTGCACGGAATTCATGCTGAGAATGAAACAGGATAATGAAGAAAAAAATAAAAAGGTATTACCATTTATAACCTCCTGTTCGCAGGGATGGGTCAGTTTTGTCAGAACCTTATTTCCTGAAAACGAACCGCTGCTTTCTACCTGCAAATCACCCGGACTTATTTATGGTGCGCTGATCAAGACGTATTATGCCGACAAAAAAGCTCTGGATTCTAAAGATATAATAACGGTTTCTGTAACACCCTGTACTGCTGCAAAAAACGAAACGGCTAATGGTTCCTCACAGGGCGCTGCAGAGGTTGATTATGCTCTTACCACAAGGGAATTAGTGCGTATGATACGGCAATCCGGTATTGATATTGAAAGACTGGAGCCGGATGTTTATGACACCCTGATGTCGATGCATTCCGGTGCTTCTGTACTCACAGAAGTATCGGGCGGAACCACCGAAGCTGTTATCAGAACCCTTTCGGAACTGGTCACTGGCAATGAGTTAAGCCCGGAATGGCTGAAAATTAATTCGTTACGTGGTGAAAACGGTATCAAAGAAACCACCATAAAATTCACCGAGGTCAGAGCCGGCTGGGAGTTTTTAAAAGATAAAGAAATCCGTTTTGCTGTGGTTAATGGCAGTGGTAATGCCGCTAAATTCTTCAATGATCTGAAAGAGAATGAACACGAATGTCATTTTGTTGAAGTAATGGTCTGTCACGGAGGATGTATTGGCGGCGGCGGGCAACCAATACCTGTTTCAAACGAACTTATTAAAGCCAGATCATCGGTTTTATATGCCCTCGATGAGGTTGCCTCAGTTAAAAAAGCACACGAAAACGTGGCTTTAAACACCGTGTACCGCGAATTTTTATCCAAAGCCGAACATCAGGAAACACAGAAGATTCTGCATTACTGAAAACAAATTCTTTTATTCGTTACACATAATTTTTCAGCTGTTTTATCGGTAAAAAGTATAATTTTACCTGCCTTTTGGGGTAACTAAAATTATTGAAATGGCATTAATACATTCCCTTAAATCCGCATGCAAAAAATTTCGGATCAAAAATAGCCCAAATTTTGGTTGGGATTTGAATTTTTCTACTCTTTTGTGCAATTTTTCCGGTAATTTTGGTTATCGGTGCTTCAATGACCTATTT
>Ga0209717_1000855_pt1 | contig 35561 bp, 34 predicted proteins | sample AD_UKC048_MetaG_FD_184418 | JGI IMG/M metagenome (GOLD analysis project Ga0209717, IMG submission 184418) | Active sludge microbial communities of municipal wastewater-treating anaerobic digesters from USA - AD_UKC048_MetaG (SPAdes) (version 2) | ecosystem: Engineered > Bioreactor > Anaerobic >...
TCACGTCATGATAAATGCTCAGAATGGTCACGATCCCTTCAATGGCGCCGGCAGCTCCCACAGTATGCCCGATCATCGACTTTGTCGATGAAACGGGAATCCGGTAAGCCCCTTCTCCGAAAACCTTTTTAATGGCCATGGTTTCGTAGCGGTCGTTAAGAATCGTCGACGTCCCGTGGGCATTGATATACTCCACTTCCTCCGGTTTTACGCCGGCATTTTTTAACGCCTCATGGATGGTGTGGCAGATACCTTCCCCGTCTTTCATGGGGGCCATGATGTTGTAAGCTTCGCTGGTTATGGCATACCCGGCCAGCTCGGCGTAAATCCGGGCATCTCGTTTTTTAGCCGACTCTTCCGATTCGAGAACAAGGATACCGGCGCCTTCCCCGATGACAAACCCGTCGCGGTCAAGCGAAAAGGGACGGCAGGCGGTTTCGGGGTCATTGTTTACCGACAGGGCATACAGTTCGTTGAATCCCTCGATCTCTTCGCGGTTGATGATAGAGTCGGCCCCCCCGGTGATCACGATATCGGCCGCGCCGTTGCGGATCAGGTCGTATCCGAGGCCAATGGCATATGCCGACGAAGAGCAGGCAGAGGATACGGTAAAATTAGGCCCCATCAGTTTGTGCTCCAGAGAGATCCAGGCCGGCATGGCATTGTTCATGCTTTTTAGCACCCGGTTCCGTGCCGTCGTACCTTTTTCGGCGGATGTGTTACCGGTACTTACCACACCGAGAATGACACCGCACCTCGTCCTGTCCTGAGCCTCAAAATCCACTCCGGCATCTTTTATTGCGTCGGTTGCGCATACAAATGCCATCCGGGTGACCCTTGTCATCTGGTCGGCGGTCCGCTTCTTCAGGTATTTTGTCGAGCAAGCCTCAAAATCTTCGGAAACCTGCGCTGCAACCTGCGTTTGCAAATCCGTGGGATCAAACAGCGAAATGTGTTTAACGCCGTTCCTGCCCGCTATCAGATTATCCCAGTTTGTCTGAAGATCCAATCCCAGCGAAGTAATCAGGCTCATTCCCGTAATGACCACTTTTTTCGGCATTTTTCCGGTTTTATGATTGAGTAAATGATTCCGTTTTCAACTTCTGGCAAAATAAATAAAACTTTCCTTCTATTTTTGTACGGGGAAATTCTTTAAAATTATTTTTGAGCTGAAAATGAAATTATTCACTATGTGGAATAATTCAGCTTTAATTAGTGCTCCAACGACTAAAGCCGTTGGTTCCGAACAGGTTAAAAAAATGAAGAGGCTGTCTCAAAAGTCCATATATTCACTTTTTAAAGGTAGTCCGACGACTGAAGCCGTCGGTTCCAACCCTAATAAAACATTCGGAACCAACGGCTTTAGTCGTTGGAGCACGAACTGTCTTCAGGTAATCAAATCGAAATGTCAGATTTTTGAGACACCCTCACTACAAACGTACACGATACAACGGCTTCAGTCGTCGGACTACCGAAAAAAGTGAAAAGATGTTCGAATATAATTTCAGCGTAAGAGGTTATGAGCTTGATTCATACGGTCATGTGAACCATGCCGTTTACCTGAATTATCTTGAGCAGGCGCGATGGGAGCTATTCCGGAACCTCGGCCTCCTCGGTTATTTTCATGAAAACGACCTGTTGCTTGTGGTGATCGATGTGCATATGAGGTACAGCCGGGAAATTTCACTTTTCGACGAAGTGATCGTCAGGACCGGGATTACAAGTGAACCTCCTTATCTTGTTTTTCATCATAAGATGTATTTAAAAGGATCGAACCTGAAGATCTGCTCTGCAACCATTAAGACACTTTTTACCGACAAGGGGAAACTGGTAAGGGATATCCCGAAAAGCATTACCGATAAACTGATCACCTGATGGAAGTTTCATGGGAAAAGATATGGGAAAGATCGGGGTCGATCGGGATCCTGGAGTTGCAGGGGCCCAAAGGAAATCAGCTGGAAGAACCGGCATTTTTGCCGTTGCCATTGCTGGAAGAGCTATTCGGCGAACCCGGTTTGAAAGGGGTGATCATCCGGGGAAGCGGGCGTCATTTTTCGGCAGGCGCCAACCTGGAACACTTAAAGAAACTGGCTCTGGACGAAGTCCTTCTGGCGGAGAAGATGACCGCCGGCAAGGAGACCATCCGGTATATCGAATCATCGGATTTACCTGTTGTTGCGGAGATCAGCGGGATTTGCTTCGGTGGCGGACTGGAGATCGCACTGGCCTGCCATTTCAGGATTTGCTCGGAGAACGCCCTTTTTGCATTCCCCGAGATCAACCACGGCCTGATGCCGGGTCTGGGCGGAACGGTCATGCTTTCCCGGCTGATCGGCCAGGCTAAGGCGGCCGGAATGATCCTTTCGGGTGACACTGTCGATGCTGAGAAAGCGATGGCGCTGGGCCTTGCCGATTATGTTTTGCCTGCTGCCGGTCTTCATGCCTTCACCCTTGATTTTCTTCAAAAATTAACAGATGACCGTGATCCCGGAGTGATCCGTTCCATCATGAGATCCATTCACAATGCCCGGGAAATGGATACGGAAAGCGCCCTGGCGGAGGAGACCCGGCTTTTCTGCGCTCTGGCGGTCAATAATTTTCATTCAGGCTGATGGAGACTATCACGGAAAAAAACATTTTCACCGATATCATATCCAGGGAAGATTTTATCCTTCTGTTTTCATCTTCGGAAGATAAGGAAAACTGGTTTACGGAAAAGGAATTGGAAACCATTGGCAGGAAAGGGTTATCCGGTAGCCTGGCCGCCCGTTACCTCATCAGGAAAAGGATTGCTTACCAGGTCGGAATAAATATCGCGGTGACGGAAATAGAGATTCTGAACGATCCTTCTGGCAAACCGGAGATCCGGTTCAGTGAGCGGTGGCATACGGCCCTCAGCAAGGCCGGTTTCCAATCTGTTGTCTGCTCTCTTTCGCATTCCCGGAATTTTATCACCAGCCTGACTATTTTTCTCAGCAATGGAGCTTAAGACCATCCGTTGGATAACAGAAGATGGCATCGGCCAACTGGCGCTTGACCAGCCGCCGTCGAACACCATGGACCGCCGGTTTTTCGACGAGTTGAGCCTGCTGACCCGGATGGTCATTCCCGGTTCAGGGATCAGGGCCCTGGTGGTTTATGGAACGGGCCGACATTTTTCCTCGGGCGCTGATCCTGCCGACCTGTGCCGGCGGGTAAGGGAAACCCTTCCGTCTAACTACCCGCAGGAGATCCCGGCTTTTCTCTCCATGGCACGTGATTGTTTTCAATACATAGAAAAACTTCCGGTACCGACATTCGCTGCGATCCGGGGCGTCTGTCTCGGATCGGCGCTGGAGCTGGCCCTGGCCTGCCGGTTCAGGATTTGTGCAGAGGGTGCGGTTTTCGGGTTCCCGGAAAGCTCCTTCGGTTTGATGCCTGGTTGCGGCGGAACGGTCATGCTGACCAAAGCAGCGGGCAGTCAAAAAGCCATCGAACTGCTCCTGGGCGGACGGAATTTCTCCGCCGGCGAGGCCCTGGAGATGGGCCTGGTCCACCGGATCGTTTCGAGAAAAACCGTCGTGGAAGAGACATTAAAAATAGCAAAGGGAATGATTTCAACACTATCATTATGAGTCACATCCTACCGGAAACCATTCGTGTCGCCGGCACCGGCAGCTACCTGCCCGGCAGGCCCCTGTCGATCGATGAGGCCGAACAGGTCCTCGGCGAATTGCATGAAGCACCCGAAAAGATCAGGGCCTGGATGAAGCGCCTGAAGATGATGATGAAAGAATTGCTGGAGATCGAACGGTACTACTATGCCATCGATCCGGTAACGCGGCAATTCACCGATGACAACATCACCATGAGTGTGAAAGCGGCGCAACGTGCACTGGAAATGGCGGGCAAAACTCCCGGTGACGTGGAATTTATCGTTTACGGCAGCGCCCATATGGACCAGATGCCGACGCCATCGGTCAGGATCCAGGAAGCGCTTGGCATAAGCCGGTGTGCTGAGACGTCGGTCCATGCCAACTGCACCTCCGCTTACAAAGCGCTGCTCATCGCCCACGAACTCATCCGGAGCGGGAGGTACCGGAACACGCTGGTCATCTCTTCGGGTATTTCGTCGTCGGAGCTCAGGGCCGAATATTACAACCAGGCGGTGGTGAAAAAGGAAGAGCTCTTTTTAAGGTACTATTTGGGCGACGGAGCGGGGGCTGTGTTTCTTGAGGCAGGAAACGGAGAAGAAGGGCTTTACCTGGAGAGCACCTATATGGAATCGGTCGGTGGCGACAAGCCCAGCGCCATGAACAACCGCCGGCCCGCCTACTGGATGAACCCGAAGGAGGAGTACGAGAAAGGTTACCATCACCTCGCGCAGATGTTTCGCGACGAGCTGGCCCGCAACTTTCATGAATCCGGGGGAAGTGTTTTCCTTCACGGGCTGGAGCGGTACCTCGGAAAATACCCGGCGGATCTTTCAAAACTGAAATATTTCCAGGTCAACTTCCCTTCCCGTCACATCTCCGAACTGATCATGGAGGAATGTGAGACGCTCGGCATCGCTAAAGAAAAACTGTATTCGAAAATGTCAGGTCTGGGTTATCCCGGACCGCCGATGGCGTTTATCTGCCTCGACAATATCCTCAGGAACGAAAAACTCAACCCGGGCGACCTGGTCCTGAGTTTTGTCACCGAAGTGTCTAAATTCATGCAGGCGGGTTATCTGATGGAATACCGTTAAATTTGACTTTTTAATTGAAAAAAATAAAACATATTGGCATTGTTGGAGAAGGAAAGATGGGGTCATCCATATTCCTGTTTCTCCTGGGGTATGATTTCCGTCTTACCTGGCTTTGCAGCGGCAGTATGGGCAAAGAGAAGGCAGCGAAGCAGGCGGCGAAAAAGATCAATATCTTACTGAAAAGCGGGATCCTGACCGATGCGGCTTTCCGGAAAAAAAACGAAGAGACGAAAATAACAGAAACACCTGGCGACCTGGCCGATTGCGACCTGGTGATTGAAGCCATTTCCGAAGATCTGGAAACGAAGAAGGAATTTTTCCGCAACCTTGACCTCATGGTGGGTCGGAAATGCATTTTTACAACGAATTCATCCTCCATAAACCCATCCATGTTAATCCCTTCCGAATCCAGGCAGGAGCGGTTTGCAGGTATGCATTTCTTCTTTCCGGTAAATTTGAAGAACACGGTCGAGTTGATTCAGGGTCCTGATACTTCGGAAGAAACCGTTGGCATACTGAAGGATTTTCTAAGACTTATTCATAAAAATATTTTCATGCAGGATGAAAAACATGCGTTTATCCTGAACCGTCTTCTCCTTGATTTCCAGGCCGAAGCATTTAATATTTGTAAAGACGGCGACATTTCGTACCGCCAGATGGATGATCTCGTGAAGGAGCGATTTTTCCCGGCCGGGGTCTTTGAATTTTTCGACCATGTGGGCATCGATGTCATGCTGGCCTCCATCCGGAATTACATTAAAAATGAACCGGATAAAAGTCTTTACCTCCCGATAGTGGCCCGGATGAAAGAGCTGATCAAAAATAATGAACTTGGATTAAAAACCCGGAAGGGATTCTATGACTACGAACTTCAGGGCCGGCCTTGCGATGATGATGAGATGCAAAATATTTTACCTGCTGGAAGGTTAGGTGAGATTGAAAAACGACTCAGGCAAAGGCTGGAGGGGGCTTACAGAAGTGTGCTTGCTACGGGTTGCGTGTCAGCAGAAACATTTGATGAGGCTGTAAAAGATTATCTGGGTACAGATCAGTGTCTTCCCTGGTAAAAATTGGTAAAAACACACTCTCGCCTTGCCTTTTATTAATAGTACATTTGACTTAAAATTTATTCTTAATGAATAAGAAAGTCAGAATAGCCCGTCTTTCCATCGCTTCCAATACTTTATTGATTATCATGAAGTTTATTGTAGGTATGATCAGCGGTTCTGTCAGTATTTTGTCGGAAGCCATACATTCTCTGATGGACCTGGTTGCAGCAGTTATTGCCTATTTCTCGGTTCGAGTATCCGACAATCCTCCCGATAAACGGCACCCCTATGGCCATGGAAAATTCGAAAACCTTTCCGGCGTTCTTGAAGCATTGCTGATTCTTGTCGCCGCCGCCTGGATCGTTTATGAAGCAACCCGTAAAATGACCGGCAAGGAACCTGTGGATTCGATCGGGCTTGGATCATTGGTTATGTTCATCTCGGCCGGGGTAAATATTTTTGTGTCAAGGAAGCTGTATAAAGTAGCCAAAGAGACCGATTCTGTGGCCCTTGAAGCAGACGCCCTGCACCTCAAGACCGATGTTTACACTTCCCTTGGAGTCGGAATCGGATTGCTGCTTATATGGATCACCAAGATCCATATCATCGACCCCATCATAGCCATCCTGGTGGCTGTTATTATTCTGAAAGAAGCCTATGAATTATTAGCCAGGGCCTTTTCCCCATTGCTTGATACTTCGATTAAACTGGCTGATCTTAAAAAACTGGAAGATTCGCTGGTAAAAATGGGTGTAAAATATCACGATCTGAAAACCCGGAAAGCAGGCAGCTATATTTTCGTGGAATTTCACCTGGAGATGCCGCCCGACAAGAAACTGGAAGAAGTGCACGCTTACTGCGACAGGATTGAAGAGGAGCTGAAAAAACAGATCAGCAACCTGCGTATTACCATACATGCCGAACCGGAGGAATGATCCCAGGGATGGCGTCCCAAAGGATGGCGTCCCTTTTTTCGCTTTTATTTCACCTCAAAAACGTACCCCAGTCCGTGCCGGTTTTCGATGCTGACCAGCTTATCATCCTGGAAATATTTTCGTAACCGCGATATGAATACATCGAGACTCCGGCCGGAGAAATAGTCGTTACCACCCCATACCGCCTCCAGGATCTGCTCCCGGCTGAGCAATTTATTCCGGTTCCGGCTGAAGTAACTGATCAGTTCAGCTTCGCGGAATGTCAGTTTTTTCACAATTCCTCCACATTCCAGCCGCAACAGGCCCATGTCCAGGGTGCAACTGCCGATCCGGATTTCACTTTCAGGTGATTCAGCTTTATTTACCCTCGACCTCCTCAGGAACACCTCAATCTTCAATGTTAACTCTTCAATGTTAAATGGCTTCACCAGGTAATCGTCGGCGCCCAGCAACAGCCCTTCTATCTTGTCTTCCGTCAGTGTTTTAGCTGAAATGAAAATGATCGGGATCTCCTCGTTTTCCTTCCTGACAAGGCGTGCCAGCGTAAACCCGTCGAGTTTTGGGAGCATGACATCAAACAGGCATAAATCGAAGGATTCTGTTTTGAAGAGACGATATGCCGATTCTCCGTCTTTGCACAAAATGACCTCATACCCCTTTCTCTCCAGGTTCTCGGAGGTGATGAACCCGAGCGTTTCGTCGTCTTCGACATACAATATCCGGCTTCTGGTTACCATACTATTCTGTTTTGGGTATGGAAATCGTCACCGTGGTTCCCTGCCCCGGCGCACTCTCAATTTTCACTTTCCAGCCATGCAGATCGCACACCTGCTTGACATAACTCAGCCCCAGGCCGGTCCCCTTGACATTGTGAATGTTCCCGCTGGGGACCCGAAAAAAGGGCATGAATACCTTCCTGAGATATTTACTGTCAATACCGGTTCCCTTATCTTCCAATTTAATAAATACCCGCTTTGGATTGGCCGACAAGGTAATGCAAACATCCGGAGGCTTGCTGGTGTATTTTAAAGAATTGTCGATGAGATTGATAAGAATTCCTGAAAAGTGGTAACGATCGGCATTGATCAGTTGATTTCCCGATTGAACGGTGAATCTCACGACACCGTTCGAATGCTCAACCGATGGCTTCAGTTCTTCAAGCACTTCGGTAACCACGTCCTCCGGGTATAACTTCTGGGTGTTCAGCCGGAAAAATTTGTTTTCCGTTTCGGCATGGACCAGGATTTTATCGACCTTTTTCTGAAGCTGAATGATCTGGTCTTTTAAGATCGCCGAATACTTACTGAACCGGGCTTTATCGCCCTCTTGCCCCTCTTCCAGGATGACATCCGAGGCGAGGCCGATGGAAGTGAGGGGGGTACGGAATTCGTGGCTCATGTTGTTGATAAAATCCCGCTGAATCTCCGAAAGCTTCTTCTGGCGAAGGATGATCATCATACTGTAACCGAAAAATAATATGACCATGACCAGAATACCTGTAAAAAAATACCATAATCCCATCTCCCCCAGAAGGTAGTTTCGCATTCCCGGAAAATGAACCCCAAAATAATAGAGCCCTTCCTCATACTTTGGCCAGTATTCCAACTTGTTCTTCACCTCCTCCGTCTGATCGAGCGAAACGTAATTTCCATAAACCATGCGGTCGTCGTCACAATCATAGATGGCATATTCGAAATCGACATCGAGGTGGCGGCGCATCAGCTCTGTGCGTAAATAATGTTCCAGTACCCAGGGATCGATCCTGTTGTTGATATCGACAATAAAATAATCGGGGCTGTACTGATGGATGATATTGTCAGGCAAAGTGCTTTTATTGAACTGGCTTATGCTTTCCGCCACCGATTGCAATGAAATCCGGAAGGATTGGACTGTTTGTCGTTCACGCAGATTAAAATCCTGGTAAAAAAAATAGGCCTGCCCGGCCAGGATGGCTAAAATGGCCAGGATACCCAGGCCGATTACCCATTGTACCGAACGGTTTGTCATAAAGCGAAATTACTAAAATTGAGGCTGATGGTATTTCTATTAACAATTCATTTACTATTCATTAAGAATAATTATGACTTTGTTAACCAATCCTTCCGGTCTGTTCCCCTAATTTTGGCCGAAGATTCTTCAAATAAATTTAAATATAATCAAATGAAAAAAATTGCAGCATTATTTGTTCTGGTATTAGTGGGTGTGCAGATCATTTCAGCACAGACCCAGGCAGTGCAGCAGCAGCCTGCCAAAACCTATTCATGGAATGAGACGACCCATGATTTCGGGAAGATTGTCGTGAACGATCCGGCTACGGTAACTTTTACGGTAAAAAACAACGGAACGGCACCCTTGCTCATGACCGCGGCTAAAAGCTCGTGTGGCTGTACCGTGGCTGAATACACGAAGGAACCGATCAAACCGGGTGAAACGGGTATTGTGAAAGCTACCTATAACGCGGCCAGGGCCGGCTCCTTTACCAAAACGGTGACCGTTACTTTTGAAGGAATCTCTTCCGGTGAACTCCTCACCATCAAAGGCGAGGTAATTGCAAAGCCGGAGAACTGATCTTCACGATCATCACCGTTCCATCCATATCCGGGACATGGACTAGCGTTTCCGGAATTTTGCTGATAAATTCATCTGTGGCCCGCTTAATCCCGGGCCATTTGTGCGTATAATCGTGGATGAAAATGACACCACCGGGCGACAACCGGGGATAAAAATACTCCAGTCCGGCTTTGGTCGGGTTGTACAGGTCGGCATCGAGGTTGACGAGGGCGTAAGCCCCCTCCCTTTCTCCCTCTCCGCCAGCTGGCGGAAGGGACGGGGTGGGGGCTGAAAAATCAAACCTCCCCGCATGATACACAAACTTCCCTTCCTCCCCCAGGTAACGCTTCACCGCTTCCAGGCTGGTGTCGGCGAAATTACGGGTCGTATAGGTTGCCGCCTCTCCCGTTTCGTTCTCAAGATCTTCTTCTTTAAAGCCTTCAAAAGTATCGTGGAGATGAAAAGTCCGGGACGGGTCCATCAGTTGTAAAATTTTCGCACTTTCCCCTTTGTAAACGCCCAGTTCCGCGAAATCGCCGGGGATGCCATCCCTTTTCAGCCGCTCCACCTGGAACCACCAGTTGAAAAAACGGACCTTATCGGGGTAATTACGCTCCAGCTTTTCGAGTTCCTTGCTGACCCGCCCATTTATAACGGCATATTCCCACTCCACCGGACGGTAGTTCGAATCAAAGAAAATCCCCCAGGCATACCTTACCAGGAGAACAAGTACGACCAGGACAAAAGCGGCGGAAATAATGTAAAGAAAGTTCAAAGTGCAAAGTTCAAAGTGCAAAACTCAAAGTTCAGAGTGCAAAGTTAGTGGGCGGATGGGTTGATTTGAAGAATTCGGAATTAATTTTCTAATTTCGGTCTGGATTTAAAAGTGCTATTATTTCCTGTGAGCGGGTATGAGCAGTAAAAACGTCATTATTAAAATCAGTCAGAAAAAGATATGGTTCAATGAAACCGTATCGATCGCGGTTGAGTGTTCAAACCTGCCTGTCGATGATATCAAATTTAGCCGGGTGAATGAGATCTACTGGCTTACAGAGCAAGTCTCTTTTGAAAAGGATACCGGCCTGCTCGAAGTGAATATCCAGGATTATTTTCTCAGGGACTTTTCCTCTTTTACCGCTCAAAATCCAAAATCGCTGGTTAAATCAATCCGGTTCCGGAACCTCAGCGATACAGACAGCCTGAAGACGGCATTACGCTACTATTCGAGCGGAATGAACCACCTCGACCAGGCGATGGAAGAGGCTTTCCGGGAGCTTTCCGACAAGCCGGAACCCATCCCGGAGAAAGTCTGGAAGAAAAATATCATGTTTCGGTCGTACCAGGAAAAAGAGAAGCTGGAAGTGACTTTCGATGCCTGGTTCAAGGATGCCGAATTCAAGCTAGGCTATGTGGCTTTCGACAGGAACATCCCGGAACTAAAGCAAATGCTGCGGTTTAAGGTTGATAATGATTTTCTCCTTCCTGAGTTTGAGTTCATCAAAAGCTACTTCGTGAAAGCGCTCGGGACCCGGAAATTCGACGTCAAAGCCACTATATTCCTGGAACACGGGAAACCGGTCGAAACCAGCGCTGCATCGGTCCTGATCAAGAAAATCGATGAGAACCTGATCGACAGCATCAAGAATATCCGGACGGCTGCTCTATTCAAACCTCCCTTCAAGGTCAATGTCGACAAAAGCCTTTTTTCGGCTGATGAGGTTTTCGGTGAGTTTGGCCCCGGTGAAGCCGGCAATGTTTTCAGCCAGACCGAAGAGGAGATGCTCGGGCAGATCCTGGAGAAGTACAAGGTTCGGAACCGCAAGCAGCTCGAATTCCTGGCGGGCGTAAAGCAGGCGGCCGGATCGAGGCTGAAGTTCACGCTGAATCCCTATTTCGGGTTTCTATTCACTGTTGAAGGGGAGAAAATGAACCACTTCATCTGGGAGCTGCTGAACTCCCATGCTACTTACATCTGGAGTCTCGACAAGGGCGACGGCGCGATGGCCAGGCAGTACCGGCGGGTGGAAGACGCCATAAACCAGGTGCGCAACAGCGGGCGCGACAACTACAAGCAGGCCTGGCGCGCCTCCCACATCGACCATGACCTGGTGTTCCATGTCATCCACCACGACGATGCCGGCTCGGCTATGATTGATGGGTTTGTAAAATGGCGGCACCGGCTGGGCGAGGTGATGATTTAAGGAATTGGGGGATTGGTGGATTTGACGAATTTGATGTTTTTACCGCGTAGCGGTTAATCGCCCAATCGCCCAATCGCCCAATCTAAAACCTCTCCCTCAGCCGCCTGTACCCTTCCGAACTCACGTTCAGTTTCTCGCCGGTTTTAAGCAGAGCGACATAGCTGTCTTTTGTGTAAAGTTCCAGCGACCGGATTTCGTTGATATTGACAATGTATTTGCGGTGGATGCGGATATACTGCTCTTTCGGCAGGTGCTCCTCGAAGTACTTCATGGTCTTCTCTTTCAGATGGTCGCCCAGCTCGGAATGGATCATGACGTAATCATCGGCCGATTCGATGTACCTGATCTTATCCACCGGTATAACGGTAATTTTGGAGCCGAGCCGGGTGATGACCCGGTCGAGGGTCTGCCGGGTGTCGTCGAGGTGCTTCAAAAGGGATGGCGTCCCTTGGGACGCCATCCCCTGGGGTGTCGTCCCTAACCGGAGCTTCGCCTTTTCATACGCCTGCACGAAACGCTCCCTCGAAAATGGCTTTAGCAGATAATCCACCGCATTCAGCTCGAACGCCCGGATAGCATACTGGTCAAAAGCCGTAGTGAATATGATGGCCGGCTTCTCATCCAGCACCTCGAGTAACTCAAAACCATCAATCTTCGGCATCTGGATATCCAGGAACACAAGATCAGGCCTGAGTTCCTGTATCGCCTTCAGGGCCTCGAAACCGTTGGAGCATTCACAAAGCAGCTCCGCATCGGCTAACCCGGCCAGGTATTTCTTTACCAATTCCCGCGCCAGATCCTCATCATCCACAATGATAACTTTAATCTTTTCTTGCATATTCCGGAATTCTGATAGTGACTTCAAAATAATTCTCCGTTTGATTGATCTTCATCAGGCTGCCGGTTCCATAAAGATTCAGTAACCTGCCCCGGATGTTGCGCAACCCGGTCCCCGTCCCCTTTTTTGCCATGGTACCGAAACCGTAGGTATTGCCAATCCTGATCTCCAGCTCGCTTTCCAGGATCCGGGCCCCCAGCCGGATTACAGTCGTTTCTTCAGATTCGTAAACACCATATTTGACGGCGTTTTCAACCAGTGGTTGCAGGATCATGACCGGTACAATCCAGCTCATCGCTTCGGGCTGTATTTCCTTCTCAAATGCCAGGCGGCTGCCGAAACGGACCTTCTCGATATCCAGGTAAAGTTCGGCATTGTAGAGCTCCCTTTCCAGCGTACCGGTCATATTGTCCGGAAAGTTCAGCGAATAGCGCATAAACTCGGATAACTTGATAACCATTTCCTGTGCCTTTCCCGGATCGGTCATCGTGAGGGCGCTGATGGAGTTCAGGCTGTTAAATAAAAAATGAGGCCTGATCTGCGACCGCAGAAGATTCAGCTCCGCCTCTTTCAGCAATCCAGTGAGCCTTGCTTCCCGCTGGCTCTTTTCTTTTAACTCCCTGAAATTGATCAGCAGGTAAAAAATGGAAACCAGCAGGGCGTAAAACATCAATCCCGCCAATATCCTCAAAAAGACGGTATTCTTTAGAAAAGATTGATAGGCCTGATCCTCAGGGAATAATGTATTCAGAATCAGGTGGCCCGCCATCATCCATACAAAAATGGCCACAGCTGCGCCGGTTATATGGTATAACGCCAGCTCGGCTTTGGTTTTTGTCTGCAAATTGGAGTACCTGACCATAAACCACAGCCCGCTGCCGATCACCGTAAAAAGCCCGTTGAAAACCAGGCTGTCGGCAAAAGCATGGACCGACCGGAGGCCATAACCGAAATACAAAAGGGAAAAGTGGATGACGCCCAGCGTCACCCACATGATCAGGTAAACAATCTCCAGGTGATTTTTTATTCCTCTTGCCATATCAATCCAGCATCCGGGATCAGTAGCTCTTTATTTCCCCTCCGCCAAAAATGGCTACCCCTTTTACGATAACCGTCTTGTTGAAATCGACCTGCCCCCTGATCCGCTTATCGCTGTATCCACCAAAGATATTAAAAACTTCCAGTTTGATGTTCCAGTCGTTCGGAACAACCAGCGTCGATCCGCCGAAAATAGCCACAATCTCAATCTCCACGTTGCCGGGTGCCAGCTCCACTTTGGTCATGTCGAGGGTGGATCCTCCGAAAACCGAGACCACCTTGGCCCCTTTGAGCGATTGCGAATTGATGAACCGCTCCCGGCCGCCGAAAACGGCTACCTCTTCTACGAAGTCATCTGTGATGGTGCCGGAGGAAAACCCGGAAGAATCGGTCCAGGTTTTGTTATGTGAATAGGACCTTTTGCAGAGCCTGGATGAGCCGAAAATAAGGATCAGCCCGATAATGATCAACAGGGCGGGCCAAAAAGTGCTCCGGTAATTTTCAATATCAAAGATGACCGGGATCATGAAGAATCCGCCGATCGCGATCAGGATCCAGCCTACGCGGCGGGAGGAGTCGTTCACGATATTCACCAGGCCGATGGCGATCAGCAACATCTGCCAGGAGAAAATAACGTCCCAGATCCGGGCGCCTTCAAAGGGTTCCAGATTTCTGAAAAAAAGAGCGATCCCGAGTAGAATGACCAGGACGCCGAATACCAGTGATTTGCCTTTAAGGCCATGCCTTACGGCAGGTTGTGTGTTGTTTTCCATTTTCGTATGATTTTGAATGTTGAACATTGTTTTCACAAATTTGATGGGGCAAAAATAATACGGCGACAATCGCCAGAGAACCTGAAATCGGCGAAGACCGGGCCGGAATCGGTAAACAAGGGAAAATAGTGGTACTTTTGAGCATTGAAGGTTGAAGATTGTAGGTTGAAGTTTGCAGGTTGAAGATTGAATGACAGGAAATCATCATAACGGAGCGGAAATCATGACCTTGTCGCAGCTCGCGGCAGGCATTACGGTGGTTTTGGAAGAAAACTTCCGGTCGCCGTTATGGATCAAAGCCGAGATAGCCAAGCTGAATTACTACCCGGCCAGCGGTCATTGCTATCCTTCACTGGTGGAAAAGGAAAAGGGGAGCGTAAAGGCCGAACTGAGGGGGACGATCTGGGCTAACGACTATGTAAGGATCAATAGTAATTTCCTGAAAGTAATACGCGAACCGCTGAAGGAAGGTATACAGATACTCTTCCGGGCCTATGTCAGGTTTCATGCTGTGTACGGGCTTTCTCTCCAGATCATCGACATTGACTCGTCGTATACCCTGGGCGAGATGGCCCGGGAAAAGATGGAGACCCTGGCCCGGCTCAAAGGCGAAGGCCTGTTCGACCGGAACAGGCAGCTTGAATTACCCGCTCTGCCGAAGAGAATTGCCGTTATTTCGGTAAAATCAAGCAAGGGCTTCAGCGATTTCATAAATATCATCGAAAATAACCCATGGAAATATGGGATCAGTTGTGTCCTCTTCCCCGCGCTGCTCCAGGGGGACAAAGCGGTAGAGTCAATCCGGAGCCAGATGGAACTTATCGGCCGGTACGCACACCTGTTCGATGCGGTTGCCATTATCAGGGGCGGTGGAGGTGAGGTGGGGCTGAATTGCTACGACAACTACATGCTGGCCAGGGATGTAGCTCTTTCCCAGCTGCCGGTGCTGACCGGAATCGGGCATTCCACCAATGAAACCGTAGTGGAAATGATCGCCGGTTACAACAAGATCACCCCCACCGATGTCGCTTATTTCATTATTCAGCAGTTCCATAATTTTTCGGGAAGGTTGAACGAACTCCATGAGAATCTGGCAACAATTGCAAATGATATTTTGGAAGAGGAAAAAAAGAGGTGGGAAGTATTCTGCCTGGAGCTAGCCACGCAAACAGAAAATCTCGTCAGAAATGAAAAGCGGGCGATATTGGAGTTATCGGGGTCGGTGATCGATGGAACGGGGATCTTGATTACCGGCCAGAAACATCTCCTCAACCTGGCCGGATTGAAACTGTCGTACAAACCGGCAGGACTGTTGCGGGAGAGCAGGACCGGTCTCGAAAACCATTGGGAGCGTTTTTTTCTGCATGTGAAACAACTGTTGAAGCAAAAAAACAGCGAAATTGAAAACCTAAACCACAAAATAAACCTTCTGAATCCGGTCCATGTGCTGAAAAGAGGTTATAGCATCACATACCTCAACGGAAAAGCACTAATTGACTGTTCAGAGGCAAAAGCGGGGGATAACTTAACAACCCGGCTTTATAAAGGGGAAATTTCGAGTGAAGTCAAATCATTAAAGGATTAATCAAATGGAGAAGCAAATTACTTATACCGAGGCGATGAAAGAACTTGAACTGATCGTCGGTGAAATAGAAGAAGGGGAGATCACGATCGATTCGCTTTCCGAAAAAGTAAAGCGGGCATCGGAGCTGATCAGGATTTGCAAGGAGAAGCTGACGGCGACGGAGGAGGATGTCAGCAAGATTCTGGAAGGATTGAAGGAAACATGATGATGACCCCTATTTTTAGGTCTTGATTTATTCGCATAACTTCGTGTTTTCTTCGTGTAACTTATTGTATTAGAATCATATATATTTATTTTCACGAAGATCCACGAAGGAGTCACGAAGGATCACGAAGGTTATAAAACATATCTTTTTATACCACTCTTTAGAATTGTCACATTAAAGTTGATCAATAATCCTAACCTGATTTCTGCAAACCTCATATAAGTCAGAATCTGGGCTTCATGGACAGGCGCTAATAATTCTACTGATTTTAATTCAATGATTATCTTCTGCTCAACAAGCAAATCAAGTCGATAACCACAATCAAGTTTAATATCCTTATAAATTATAGGAATTGGTTTTTGTCTGTGGATCATTAGTCCAGTTGAGGTCAACTCGTAAGCGAGGCATTCTTCATATGCTGATTCCAGCATTCCCGGACCAAGGATTTTATGTACCTGCAAAGCACAGCCTATTATCTTGCGGGATAAATCATCAAATTCCATTTGCAACATTTTCTTCGTGTAACTTCGTGTTTTCTTATATGTTTGTTTTTTTATTCAAACAAATATTGTTATGCTTGCAACAAAGGGGGATCGTGTTTTAGCACTGTGATGCTGTCACGAAGAGTCCCCCTGTTGTCAAGCTTAATACGTGGTATAACTTGGTACAAAGATACCGGATTTAAAATAAGGATGTATTTGGCTTGACATTATAAAAAATGAAGTATTCACTTTTTAATTGAAGAAAGATGAACCAAGAAAATGTCAAGTATTTAGGTATCGATGTCAGCAAGGGCTATGCTGATTTTTGTTTGCTTGATTCCCAAAAGCAACTGGTAGATAAGGTGTTTCAGCTGGATGATAACCGGCAGGGGCATCAGATTCTAAATGAGTATCTTCAACAGTTGGTCCGATCAGGGCACAGGGTTGCGTGTGGATTGGAAAGTACGGGAGGATATGAACTCAATTGGTTGAGACTTATCCGGAAGCTAAGCAAGGAGCTTTTTGTAGAAGTATTTAAGCTGAATCCAAAAGGGATAAAGCACCAGATTGAGAGCACCTTGAAACGGACTATAACCGATGGAGTAAGTGCCAGGGGAATAGCGGAATACCTGGTTAATAACCAGGCTGCATATGAAGGAGTATGGCAAAAGAATACGCATCAGAAAGAAGCGATTACATCTAGCCAACATTGTTTCAATCTGGTGACAGGGTTGATCAAGCAGCAAACCGCCCGCTATAATCAACTGGAGAAGTTGGTCTATCAGGGCTTTCCGGAACTGCTGACTTACTGTAAGAATGGCATTCCAAACTGGATGATCCGTTTACTGAAAGTATATCCCGGAGCTGCAGCGGTCAGGCGGGCCCAGGTGAGGGGAGTGGATGCCATTAAAGGGATAACCCGGGCCAAAGCAGACAAGATCAAGATGATGGCCAAAGAGAGCGTGTCCGGATCTTCTGAACCTTTGGAAGAACTGATGATCAAGACCCTGGCGGAAGACATTGAACATCACCAAAAGAGAATCGAGCAACTGAAGCGTTCTCTGATTGAGTCCGGCCGGAATGAGCAGACCGATCTCATTTGCAGTATCCGGGGAATTGGTGACTGGACAGCCACTGCTCTTACCATACTCTTGGGTGATACCGGCAGGTTTGATGGCACTGACCAGTTGGCCAGCTTTTATGGTGTTCACCCGCGGTTCAAACAAAGTGGTGATGGTAAATGGGGAGTGCGAATGAGCAAACAAGGTAATAGCGCAATGAGAGCTGTGCTTTATGTAGCTGCCAATAACGTCATCTTGCACAACTCCTACTTTAAAAAGCTGTATCATCATTACATCAGCAAAGGCAAAAAGCGTCGTGCCGTGGTGGGGATCATCATGCACAAGTTGCTCCGGATAATCTATGGTATGCTTAGGAATCACCAGCCTTTTAATCAAAATATCGATGAAGCGAACCAACAAAAGAATACTAACAAGACGGTGTCGTTTATCAGCACACAATCCAGAAGATACCAGCAATTAGAGACAAATGCCCCGATATCACGCAGTAACCATAAAAAAAGGAGAGCCGAATTGGAGTGCCAAATATCAACTGTGGATATAAGTACGGCATCATCCTGATCGACTCCCATTCAAAAATAAAATAATTTTGAATTTATATTAGGAAATTAACGGTATAACTTCGTGGAACTTCGTGCAATTCATAAATGATTGTTTCACAGAGGTCCACGAAGAAGGCACGAAAATACACGAAGTTTTTTGAAAGAAATCTTACCTTTTACAACAGTTTCTTAAATCTCTTTCGGAAAAAGAAGAAAATCAACATGATGTTTTGCCAGCGGAATCTCTTCCCATTTATCCGTTTCGAATGAAATGCCTACAATCCCTGATGTGGGCAGATTTTCAATGGGTTCCTTAAGGTATTGATTGATAAAATCGGTCAGGGCCGGGTTATGGCCCACGATCATCACTGAGCGGAACCGTTCCGGAATATCAAAGAACTGGTTTATGATCCCATCGCCATCCGTGAAATAAATGTGCGGGTCGATCTTAATGTTCTCGTTGGGATAATTCAGGGCATGAGCCAGTAACTTCGCCGTTTCAAGAGCCCTTACCGCATGGCTCGAAATGATATAATCCACATGGATATTCATTTCGTGTAGCTTGTCAATGATTTTTTTTGTCCTTTTTTTTCCTTTCTCCATCAGCGGACGCCGTTCATCCGGCAAATCGGCCTGATTCCACGAAGATTTCGCATGCCTTACAATGTAGATGGTTTTCATCTTAAAAGGTTGATTTGGCGACGAAAATACATTTACGTCATACAGGTATAACGATGATGAAGTTAATAAATTATTAAAATTCCCATTTCTTTGCCGGGGTATTTACATCAATTATGGAATTGCGACTTACCAATTTGCTTCATAAGCAAATATTATCCAAGATTTATCAACTGCCTGAATGGATTTAGGAAAGGAATATTATTTTTGTAAATTCAGAAATTTCAAATCAATCCTCATATGAAGAAACTTTTACTTTCAGCACTTTTTGTGTTGCCTTTTTTGTCGCTGTTTTCGCAGGACTGTTCCGACCTGTTCATCTCGGAATATGTCGAGGGATCAGGCAATAATAAAGCCATCGAGTTATATAACCCGACCAATAATCCGATCAATTTATCGGACTACTACCTGGTGCGTTACCGTAATGGCCTTTTCACCCCGGATAAAATCCAGCTTGGCGGCACTATTGCGCCCAAGAGTACCTTTGTCGCCGTCCTTGATAAACGTGATCCGGGTGGCACCGGGCAGGAGATCATGGTCGACCTGGCACTCCAGGCCAAGGCCGATACATTCTTATGCCCTGTATATGATGTTAACAAAATGATGTATTTTAACGGCAACGACGCGGTGACCCTGGAAAAGATCACCGGCGATATCGTGGATATTTTTGCCCATATCGGCCCACCCATGCTGGAAGATGACGAGGGCTGGGGAAGCATCACCGATACGACGATCACTTACAACAGCGGTGGAGTACCGACGCAGTACACGATCAGTGATTATATTGTCGGACCGCTCTTCTGGCTGTGCTGGACTTCCGATAATACACTTATCCGGAAATCATCGGTGAAAAATGGAGTGAAAACCAATCCCGATGTTTTCGTTGTCACGACGGAATGGGACTCCATCCCTGAAAATACGTTCGACTCACTGGGATTCCACCGGTGCGACTGCAATACATCCGGCATCAGCGATCCTGCTTTGGATAAAAAGGTCCGGATCTACCCAAACCCTTCCCTGAACAGAACCATAACCATTACAGGTGAAGATTTCATCACATCCATAGAAGTAATTGATATTACCGGAAGGCTGACCGATGTCATTGAACTCACGGGCAGGGAAACCGGTTATACATACGAATTTGGCGAAAGGATGCATGGGATCTGCTTTATCAGGGTCCGGATGGAAGATAATTCAGTTTATACCGAACGGATCTTTATCAGATAACTTGCAGGATGACCGGAAGAACCTTTATTTTACTCTGTTTACTACAATTCCCCCTCATTCATATTTTTGCCCAGCAACAGACAGTGACAGGGATCATTACCGATAATGCAACCAAGGAGTTGCTGATCGGGGTCAATATTACCTATGCACCGGGGAAAGGGACTGTTACCGATGTGAACGGGAAATATTTTCTCAGGCTTGATCCCGGGGACTACGAGCTGGAATTTTCATACGTGGGTTATGAAAAGCAGACTATGCGGGTGAAAGTTGCCGATAAAAGTGTTTATCTCGATGTTTCCCTGAAGAATGTCACCCTGACGGAGATAGAAGTTGTGGGCGATGTAGCCCGGACGCGTGAAACGCCGATCGCATTTTCAAACATCCCGCCGATGAAGATCGAAGAGGAGCTGGCTTCACGCGACCTGCCGATGATCCTGAATGCCACCCCCGGTGTCTATGCGACCCAGAAAGGGGGAGGGGATGGCGATTCCCGGATCAATATCCGCGGGTTCAGCCAGCGTAATGTGGCAGTGCTCCTCGACGGTATCCCGGTGAACGATATGGAAAACGGCTGGGTATATTGGTCTAACTGGTTCGGCCTTGATATGGTCATGCGCTTTACCCAGGTACAACGTGGGCTGGGCGCATCCAAGCTCTCCATCCCTTCGGTCGGCGGTACAATCAATATGGCTACCAAAGGGATCGAAGACAAGAAAGGTATCCTGGTGAAGCAGGAGGTAGGCAGTGAAGGATTTTACCGCACATCCCTCGGGATGACTACCGGCAGGCTCAAAAACGGATGGGGCGTGACCTTTGCCGGATCTTACAAGACCGGTACAGGATGGGTCGATCAGACCTGGACCCAAGGATGGTTCTACTTCCTGCGGATCGACAAGGAAATCGGAAAGCACCTTCTCAGCCTTACCACCATGGGCGCCCCGCAGGAACACGGCCAGCGGAGCTATGCCAAACACATCGCCACGTATGATTCGAATTATGCCAGAAGAGCCGGCATGGACCCGGCTACCATCCGGCAGCTGGATTCACTGGGTATTCCGGTCAACATGGGACTTCGTTACAACCCCAACTGGGGATACCTCAGCGAAATAACCATGACGGATACGGGTGCCATCATCGGTGAAAGAAAAGAACTCAGCACAGCCAATAATTTCTACTTCAAACCCATCTTCAGCCTGCGCGATTTCTGGAACGTCAGCGACAAGCTTTATATTTCGAATATTGTCTATCTATCTATCGGGACAGGTGGCGGTGGCGCTTTCTCCACAACACCGGTTTACGATCCCGGAACCGGACAACAAAATCTTCAGCTCTATTACAATTCCAATATGAATTACCCGGGTGGATTCAATGTTAACCGGCAATCGTCGGAGATCATGCGTAATTCGATGAACAACCACTTCTGGTACGGGCTCCTTTCAACTTTCGATTACGAACTGAACGACTTCTATTCGTTTTCCGGCGGAATCGACCTTCGAAGTTATAAAGGCGATCACTACCGCGAGATTGAAGACCTGTTCGGCGGTAATTATTACCTGGATGATGGCAACCAGAATGAAAGAAATGATACGACCCGTAAATTTGAAGGGGATATTATCGGTTACCATAACCTTGGCCTGGTGCGTTGGGGCGGACTTTTTGCCCAGGTTAAATTCCAGAAGGGCAACTTCAGCTCCTTTCTGAATATCACAGGCTCCTACTCCGGTAATAAAAGAGTCGATTACTTTATTCCGAAGCTCCTCGATGTGGACGATACGACGCTCACCATCGCATATGATACAAAGGTTATTTACAATGGAGTAACTTATGACCGGAATTCACCCGGTTTGAGGACCAATGAAACAGGGTGGAAGTGGATCCCCGGGTTTACAGTAAAGGGCGGGGTGAATTACAACCTGACCGAGAAAATGAACGTGTTTGTAAATCTCGGTTATCTTTCAAAAGCCCAACGGTTTAACAATGTTTATGATTATAACAATACTCTGTTTAAAAGCATTGAGAACGAAAAAGTTACTGCAGCAGAGGTTGGATATAGCTTCTATAACAAGCATATAACTTTTAATGCCAATGCCTATTATACTATCTGGAAGAACAAACCGGCCGACCGGGCGATGAGCATTAAGATCGATGACCGAAATTACAGCGTGAATATCAATGATATGAACGCCCGGCATACCGGGATCGAGCTCGAATTTGCCTGGAAGATATTGAGAAACCTCTCCTTCGAAGCCCTCGTCTCACTGGGTGACTGGATCTGGACATCTGCCGATACGGCCCGGGTTTATGACGACAACGGCATCCAGGTCGGTACCAAGCCTTTCGATGCCCGTGGCCTGAAAGTCGGGGATGCAGCCCAGTTCCAGAACAGGGAAAGCATCCGCTGGGAAATTATCCCCGGACTTTATACCAGCGGCTCATTTACCTGGTTTGGAAAACATTATGCCGAATTCAATCCGCTGGATTATGACCCCGAACTGAACTCATGGGCTTTTGATGAAAACGGTGACCCTATACAATCGTGGCAGATCCCGGATTATTTTATGGTCGATGTACACGCCGGATACTACCTGAAACTGAAAAAAGTCGGGTTGCGATTACAGGCCAGTGTGCTCAACCTGCTGAATGATAAGTATATAACCGATGCCCAGAACAACGACTCATACCTTTATCACAACTCAACATTTGACGCTAATTCTGCAGGGGTCTTTTTTGGCCTCGGTCGCAGGATGAATGTCTCATTACAAATCGAATTATAAAAAAACAGAAACAACTTGCCAGTATGAAAAAAACCTTTGTTAGCCTGACCCTGATGACTGTAATGTCTGTCATGATGTCCGGATTATTTGCCCAGCCAACCGGATATTACAACGGGACGGAGAATAAATCGGGTGATGCGCTCAAATCGGCCCTCAACGATGTGATCAGCGGACATACAGTATATTCTTATTTCTACTCGAAAGAAATCTTCAAGCTAAGCGATGCCGATCCAAACACACCTGGCAACATTATCCAGATCTACACCGGTAAGTCATGGCCGAATAACGATTACGGCAGCGGAAACGACCAGTTGAACCGCGAGCATATCTGGGCGAAATCTCATGGAAACTTCGGTGACTGGCAGCCGATGGACGGCGATGTCCATAACCTAAAGCCAGTTGATGCATCGGTCAATAACGACAAAAGCAACCTCGATTACGACAACGGCGGAACACCCCATCCGGAAGCAATCGGATGTTTTTTTAGCGAGAATAACTGGGAGCCCCGCGACCAGGACAAAGGTGATGTTGCACGCATCATTTTTTACATGGACACCCGTTATGAAGGGGAGAACGGCGAAATCGACCTGACAGTGGTCGATGAGCTGAATACTTACCCTGAACCGAAGCACGGCAAGCTTTCGACACTTCTTCTGTGGAACCAGATGGACCCGCCCGATGATTTCGAACGGAACCGCAATAATGTTATTTATTCCTTCCAGCGTAACCGCAATCCGTTCATCGACAACCCGCAGTTTGCCGACCTGATCTGGGGCAATACAACCCTTTCCAGCGTATCGATCGGCAATGTCCACCAATCGCCTGAGATTCCTGTTGCCGGGCAACCGGTGACCATCACCTCGACGATCACATCTTCAGCCGGAGCCATTACCAATGCCACCCTGGCCTATGGGACTTCCTGGAGCAACCTGGACCAGAATGTGGCCATGCAAGGCTCGGGAAATGCCTACTCAGCCGTTATTCCGGCACAACCGCAGGGTACGACCGTTTATTTCAAAATAACGGCGCAGAATAATACAGACAATGCCAGCACGGTCATTTATAATTTCTATGTACCCAAAACATTTACCGGTACCCTCACATCGATTTACGACATCCAGGGACAAGGCCCGGTCAGTCCTTACCTGGATCAGGTTGTCTCTGTTACCGGGATTGTCACCGGAAATTATGGTGCGAACTATTTCCTCCAGGATGGCTCCGGGGCATGGAACGGACTATTTATCTACGACCAGGGACGAAATCCCAGTATCGGCGACAGCATTATTGTAACAGGAACCATTGCGGAGTATTATGAGAAGACGGAACTGAAAAGTATCACCGATTATTATTTTATTTCAGGAAATCATCCCTTGCCGGCACCTGCCGTGATAACCTGCTCACAGGCCGGCGAAGCCTATGAAGGCGTCCTGATCCGGGTTAATAATGCTACATGTACCGACGATAATTATATGGCTAACTATTATATGTGGACGGTCAATGACGGCACGGGCGACTTGCTGGTACATAATACAAGCGTTTTCGAATATGAGCCTTCCGAAGGTCAGTCCTATAATGTTTCAGGGCCACTCGACTATGATTTTGATGAATGGAAGATCCAGCTCAGGCTTGGGACCGATGTGACCACCGGCGGCGATGTCTCTGCCCCTTCGGTGCTTTCGGTTGTTGTTCTGAACGATTCCACACTCAAGGTTACCTTCTCCGAACCGGTGTCGGCCGCTTCCGGCGAAAACATTTCCAATTACTCGGTAAATAACGGAATTACCGTTATCAAGGCCAGGCTCCATGAGTTTGTGAAATCGGAACTCTACCTCACCGTCAGCAAACTGACGGGCGGAAGCTATAACCTGACCATCCAGTCGGTAGCCGATCTGAACGGAAATATCATGCCTTCACAAGCAGTCCTGCCCTTCAGCACCTCATTCGGTATGGATGAAGCGCTGTCGTTTAGCTGCAAAATCTATCCGAATCCGGCGCATGGATCGTTCCGCATTGAGTTACCGGATAATATAAAAATGCCTGTGTCCGTTACTATTTTTAGCGTGGATGGCCGGGAAGTATATTCGGATAGATGGAACAATAATGGAAGGAGCAGCTCCACGATCGCAGTGAATGACTTGCCCGAAGGAATGTATGTGGTTGAACTGACGAGTGACAGGATGATTTCGCATACCAAACTGATTATTAAATAAATCCAAATATAAGTGTCAGATAGTCTTGTTATTATCCCAACTTATAACGAAAAGGAGAATATTGAAAAGATCCTCCGGTTCGTTTTTGGACTTCCCAGGGAGTTCCATGTTCTGATCGTTGAAGATAATTCTCCCGACGGGACGGCCGATATTGTTAAAAGACTGATCCCTGAATTTCCCGATCAACTCTTTATCGAGGAGCGGAAAGGGAAGCTGGGCCTGGGAACAGCTTATATTCACGGATTTAAATGGGCCCTGGCAAGGGGTTATGATTATATTTTCGAGATGGACGCCGACTTTTCACACAACCCTGCTGACCTGATCAAATTATACGAAGCTTCTAAAATACATAATGCCGACGTAGTTGTTGGTTCACGCTACATCAAAGGAGTAAATGTGGTGAACTGGCCTATGGGACGTATCCTGATGTCGTATTACGCTTCCGCTTATGTCCGGTTCGTTACCCGGATAAAAGTCCGCGATACCACTGCAGGATTTGTCTGTTATACACGTAAAGTCCTTGAAATGATCAATCTTGACCGGATCCGGTTTATCGGGTATGCATTCCAGATCGAGATGAAATACACAGCCTGGAAGCTGGGATTTAAGATCTATGAAGAACCGATCATCTTTACTGACCGCACCGAAGGACAATCCAAGATGAGCTCAGGGATTTTCAAAGAAGCTATTTTCGGTGTGATCAGCCTGCGGTTACGGAATATCAGGAAGATTCACAGGAAGATATAGAAATTGAAAACTTGAAATCCGGATCCAAAATCATCAATTCATTACAAACGACTAACGACTAACGATCAACGACTAATAGTGAAAGATAGCTGGTACATACACAATGCCCGGATTGTCAATGAGGGCGAGATTTACGATGGTGGTTTGATCATTCGCAACGGATTGATTGAGAGGATAATCCATGGGGAATTGCCTAACGAAGAACTCCATCTGGTTAACGGGCTTCCCTCCCTGGATGCAGGGGGTAAGTATCTGATTCCCGGGGCGATCGACGACCAGGTGCATTTCCGCGAGCCAGGTCTGATGCATAAGGGTGAAATTTACACTGAGAGCCGCGCTGCCGTAGCCGGCGGCGTCACCTCTTTCATGGAGATGCCCAACACCAATCCACAGACATTGACCCAACAGTTACTTGAAGAGAAATACCGGATCGGATCGGAGAGGTCGCTGGCTAACTACTCTTTCTACATGGGCGCTTCCAACGATAACCTGGCTGAAATCCTGAAAACGGATGCGCGATCGGTTTGCGGCCTGAAGGTCTTTATGGGCGCCTCGACGGGCAATATGCTCGTCGATAACCATGACACGCTGGAGAATATTTTCAGCCGGGTTAACCTCCTCATCGCAACACACTGCGAAGATGAACCGGTCATCCGGGCCAATATGGAGCAGTTCCGGGAGCTTTACGGCGAAGATGTACCGGTGATGGCTCATCCCCTCATCCGGAGCGAAGAGGCCTGCTACCGCTCCTCATCCCTGGCCGTGCAACTCGCTGAAAAGTATAATTCGCGGTTACATATCCTGCATCTTTCATCGGCCCACGAGATGGTCCTGTTCCGAAATGATGTGCCTCTGGCCGAAAAAAGGATCACCGCGGAGGTTTGCGTTCATCATCTCTGGTTCTCCGATATCGATTATACAACCCTGGGCAACCGGATCAAATGGAACCCGGCGATAAAATCGGCACATGACCGGGAGTCCCTTTGGAAGGCATTGCTCGACGACAGGATCGATGTGATTGCCACCGATCATGCACCGCATACGGCAGAAGAAAAATCGGGCAAATACTTCAAAGCGCCTTCGGGCGGGCCGCTGGTGCAACATTCGCTGCCGGCGATGCTCGACTTCCGGAAGCAGGGGAGGATCAGCCTGGAGCGCGTTGTGGAGAAAATGTGCCATGCCCCGGCGGAGTGCTTTAAGGTAGAAAAACGCGGGTATATCCGCGAAGGCTACTGGGCCGACCTGGCTCTTTTCGATGATAATGACCCGTGGGAAGTCCGTCCGGATAATATCTATTACAAATGCGGATGGTCGCCATTTGAAGGACATACCTTCGGTTCGCGGATCACCCACACGTTTGTTAATGGCAACCTGGTTTATGAAGCAGAGCCCCGCATCCTTAACGGAAATTTCAATGAAGAGATCAGGGGAATGAGAATAATGTTTAACAGATAATGCTCAATATATGAAAAAGTTAGTGTTCTTTCTGGTGATTGTCGTTCTGGCTTCCTGCGGTAAGAAATACGAAGAGAAAGTAATTGAAACCTATCCCGGTGAGAAGCCGAAAAGAGTACAGTATTATACGACCGATACCGACAACAAGTACAGGGCAAAGGAAGTATTCTATTACGAAAATGGCCAGAAAAAGATGGAGGGAGAGTACAACAGGGATGGCAAGAAACATGGAAAATGGTTCTACTGGCGTGAGGACGGCAAGATGTGGAGCGAAGGTTATTTTTATGAAGGCAAAGATGACCGGATGAGGAAAACCTGGCACGAGAACGGTAAGAAGCACTACCAGGGCAAATACGATAAGGGCGTCCGTGTGGGAAAATGGAAGTTCTGGGACGAAAGCGGCAAGCTGGTCAAAGAGATCGACTACGATAAAGAAAAAGAATAGTTTGTTTGATAATCGCTATTTTTTAATCAACAAATCAATATAAACCGGTAAATGATCGCTGTAGCCGCCATAGTAATCCTTTGCTGCCGTGCGGTTTGGACGCGATAACCCCTCTTTGTTCGTGAAAAGCAGGTAATCAGGTGAAAATATATTTCCTGAACTGCCTGAGTAGCGCAGTCCCTTCTGCTTCAACCAGAATCCGCCACTGATGATAATCTGGTCAAATAAATCCCAATCTTTGTAATATAAAGTCCCTTTTCCTTCGCGGTGCAGCGGTATCATCAGGTTGTAAAGCACGCCGGCAGCCGGCTTATCTGCCGGAGCTATCGCCTGCAATACCCCGCCGACACTTTTATCGGCAGGTTCATCATTCAAATCCCCCATGATCACGATCAACGCACGCTGATTCCCGGCAAAAACGGAATCCACCTTGCTTTTCAGCACCTCTGCCGCCCTGATCCGTTTGGGTTCGCTTACCTCCTGTCCCTCCGACCGTGAAGGCCAGTGGTTGACAAAAAGATGCAACGTGTCTCCCTTCGTCTTCCTGCTTATGCCTTTCACATACAAGATGTTACGAGTCTTATCGCCCGGGAGATCAACGGCAACATGCTGAACCGCTAACGGCTGAAACTGCCCTTCATCATACAGCATGGCATTATCGATCCCCCTTTCATCGGGGCTATCGGCATGAATGATCTTGTACCCGAAAGGAAGGATCGCCGGCGACGACACCAGGTCGTCGAGCACCTTCCGGTTCTCAATCTCACACAGCCCGAAAACAGCAACTGGCTGGCTTTCAGATAAATCAGCTATCACCTTTGCCAGATGATCCAGCTTCGTCTCATAGCGCTCAGCCGTCCAAGGAATCCGCGATCCGGGCAGAAAATCCTGGTCGTCGGTCATCGGATCGTCGATTGTATCGTACAAGTTCTCCACGTTGTAGAAAGCGATGCGGAAGAATTTACCTTCGTTTGGCTGGCTAAGAGCTAGTTGAATGTTCAAAGTGAGAATGATGAAGGTATAGATTGAGATAATGTTTTTCCTCATGGTTGGATCATTTTATTGAATTTCTTCCGACGACTGAAGCCGTCGGTTCCTACCTTTATAAAACAATAGGAACCAACGGCTTTAGTCGTTGGAGCACGAACTAATAACAGGCCGTAAATATAGTCATTCAGTCAAAATCTTTTGTTTTTTTTAAGCGATCGATCAGGCGGCGGTGTTTCTTCGTTGGTCTTCCAATGCCTCTGGGCCTGAATTCCGGCTTCATCTCCTGCTGGATCTTCAGTTTGGCATATTCTTCTTCTGGCGTTAAATCCTCAAGAAAATTGGGGACCAGGGCCGCGCCGACGCGATTGTGCAGCAGGGCAACGACTTTTACCGTTTTATGGTAAACGCCCAGGTGAATGTCAATTTGATCATTCAGATGCACCTCGCGGGAAGGTTTCACCACCTGCCCGCCGACCTTCACCCTTCCGTTTCGGATGGCTTCCGTGGCAAGGCTCCTGGTTTTATAAACCCTGACTGCCCAGAGCCATTTATCGATGCGGACTTCATCGCTGTCGTGCTTTTCCTGGGGCATGGTCCGGTTTTACTTTTGCCTGAAGAAGATCTGGATCGGTACCCCTGTAAATTCAAAGTTTTCCCTCAGCTTGTTTTCGACAAACCGGGCATAGGGCTCCTTGATATATTGCGGCGTATTGCAGAAAAAGGCAAAGGTCGGATAATGCATCTTAAGCTGCGTGATATATTTTATTTTTACCAGTTTGCCTTTGGTTTGCGGCGGGGGAGTGGCCTGGATGATCGGCAGGAGCAGCTCGTTAAGCTTCGATGTCGATACCTGGCGGTATTTGTTTTCGTAAACTCTCCTCGCCCACTCCATCGCTTTGAAAATCCGCTGCTTGTTAGTCACCGACGTGAATACCACCGGCAGATCGGTAAATGGCGCTGTGCGCGACTTGATGAAGGCCTCCATGTCGCGCATGGTGTTGTTTTCCTTCTCCACAAGATCCCATTTGTTGACCAGGATCACCACCCCTTTGTGGTTTTTCTCGATCAGGCTCAGGATATTCAGGTCCTGGCTCTCCAGTCCTTCTTCCGCATTGATCATCAGCAGGCAAATGTCGCTTTGCTCAATTGCCCGGATGGCGCGCATCACCGAGTAGAACTCGATATTCTCCGTCACTTTCCCTTTCTTGCGAAGGCCTGCCGTATCCACCAGCAGGAATTCGAATCCGAAGCTGTTGTAAGGAGTGTAGATCGTGTCGCGGGTTGTACCGGCGATAGGGGTGACAATATGCCGCTCTTCTCCCAGCAACGCGTTGATCAGCGATGATTTCCCGACATTCGGCCTTCCGACTACCGCGATCTTCGGCAGGTCCGGAATTTCGGCGGCTACCGTATCTTTGAATTCTTTGACCAGTTCGTCGAGCAGCTCACCTGTCCCGCTACCGTTGATGGAGGAGACGCCATATACCTGCCCGAGGCCCAGGGCGTAGAACTCATTGACATCGAAAGTCCGGTATGTGTTATCGACCTTATTGGCGGCCAGGAATATCTTTTTCCTGCTTTTGCGCAGCAGCTGGGCCACGTCTTTGTCCATCTCCGTCAGTCCATCCTTGACGTCGACCATGAAGATGATGATATCGGATTCGCCGATAGCCAGTTCCACCTGGCGGCGGATCTCCTCTTCAAAAACATCATCCGATCCTTCCACGTAGCCTCCGGTATCGATGATTGAGAATTCGATCCCGTTCCAGTCCGATTTACCGTAATGGCGGTCGCGCGTTACGCCGGCGGTTTCTTCGACGATGGCCTGGCGGCTCTTCACCAGCCGGTTGAAAAACGTGGATTTGCCGACATTGGGCCGGCCTACGATGGCTACGATATTTGGCATGCTGCAAAGGTAACGATTGATTTTCAATCAGAGGTCATATCCGAATTTACGGAGTTCTTTTTCACTGTCGCGCCAGTCTTTCAGCACTTTAACGCTCAGTTCGAGGAATATTTTCTTACCCAGCCACTCTTCGAGATCCCGGCGGGCCTGTGTGCCTACCCGCTTGATAGCGCTGCCCTGGTGGCCGAGCAGTATGGCCTTCTGCGATTCGCGGGCGATAAAGATGTAAGCAATGATATGGATCAGGTTGTCGCTCTCCTTGAATTGATCCACGGCAACTTCAACGGAGTAGGGGATCTCCTTCTGATAGTTCAGCAGGATCTTTTCCCTGATCTTTTCGGCAACGAAGTAGCGGACCGTTTTATCTGTCAGCTCGTCTTTGTCGTAATAGGGAGGGTTTTCGGGGAGTTTTTCCAGGATGGATCGGAAGACCGATTGCAGGTTGGCTTTCAGCAGGGCCGATACCGGGATGATGTCGGCTGTAGGGAAAATTTCCTGCCACCGGTTGATTTTATTTTCCAGGGCAGCCTGGTCGGTCAGGTCTATTTTATTGATGATGAGGATGACCGGCAGTTCCGTTTTTATTATCCTTTCGGCGATGTCGTTTTGTTCGGGCATTTCCCCGGCTTCGACCAGGTAGAGAATGATGTCGGCGTCTTCGAAGGCCGATTCCACCTCTCGCATCATGGCTTGTTGAAGCCTGTACTGCGGTTGCAGGATACCGGGGGTATCGGAGAAGACGATCTGGTAGTTCTCCTCGTTCACGATCCCGAGGATCCGCTGGCGGGTTGTCTGGGCTTTCGGGGTGATGATGGAGATATTCTCGCCAGTCAGGGCGTTCATCAGCGTCGATTTACCCACATTGGGCTTCCCGATGATATTGACAAAGCCGGCTTGGTGTTTGGTCATGGGTTGTTGGTTGCTGGTCCTGAGGGCGAAACCCGAAGGATCTTAGTTTTTGTATTTTACAAAAGTAGCTTATTAATGAATTGAAAGACGGAACTTTCTAATAGGGTACGCATTCCACCGGAGAAAAGGCAGAAATGCTTATACTGCCAGCTTAAGGATCCTGAAAGCCCCGCGGGCCACGATGACAAACACGACCGACCCGATGACCAGGTCGGGGTACCCGGAGCCGAGCCAGTGAACGAGAAACCCGGCCAGGATCACTCCGGCATTGATGATGACATCATTGGAGGTGAAGATCATGCTGGCGCGCATGTGGATATCCCTGCTCCTGCTTTTTTGCAGCAGGTAAAGGCAGGCGATGTTGGCCAGGAGCGCCAGGGCCGAAACGAGGATCATCGTCCTGAAGTCAGGCATCATTGCCATGCCGGCAAACCGCCGGATGACCTCTGCAAATCCGATGAGGGCCAGCACAAGCTGGAAAAAACCTGCAATCCGGGCGACTCTTTTCTTGAATGCCAGGGCCCCGCCGACAGCCAGCAGGGCAAGCCCGTAGACGTATGCGTCGGCTAGCATGTCGAGGCCATCCGCAACCAGCCCCATCGACTTTGCCAGGATACCCGCCAGTAACTCAAGCAGGAAAAAGGAGAAGTTGATGATCAGCACTGCCCACAGGATATTCCTTTCAGCCTTTTCGTGCGGTTCTTCGACAGGGCAGTCGGCCGGCTCTGTGCCGAGGAGCGTCGTGCCGAGGTCCAGGCCCGCCAGGGCATCGAGGATGGTTTCAGCATTACCGTCGTGATAAACTTCCAGCCTCCGGCCCTGCAGGTCAAAATTCATGGATTTTATACTCTTCTGCGGCTGCAGCTTTATCCGGATCATCCGCTCTTCCGAAGGGCAGTCCATTTTGGAAATATGGAACGTGGTCTTATTCACGACCGAAAGTTACGTCTATTTTTCTGAGATTGTACTTTTAGAACCCATGTCCTGTTGTTTGCCACCTATTAACGGAAGGGACGCCATCCCTTGGGATGGCGTCCCGATCGGTCAATCGAGATGGAGTCTCACATAACAAATTGCTGATCAGGATGATTTATTCTGCTTACCTGTATCACGCACCTGTAGAACGGTTTTCCCCGGGATTAACTCTGCCACCCCGCCAGCGCCTGTGTGATGAAGGTTAGTGTGTGGTATCAAAAAACAAAGTTTTTACAGTCCTCGGAAATTTCCTTGCCTTCATTGAATTTCTTATTAAAGTCATTCGCAGTAATAATTAATTATCTGCGTCCTTTTCATTCTTCATATTGAATGTTGTATGGATAAATTTTTCTATTTGCAATATTCCATTCATGCATACTTTATGCGAAAGCAGGATATTGATCAGCACTTGATCATTGTCAACCGTTTGCCTGACATTCGATACCGTTTGCCGGTAATTCTCCCTGCCCACAAAATGAACGATAGCGCTATTTTTGGAGATGCTTTCCGTTGTGATAAAAATTACATCGACATTTTTGCGAACTGCATAGGCTGTATTGAAATCCAGCGTTCTTCCCGGCTCAATGCCAAAGAACTCAAACGCCTTATGAAACTTGTTTTCATAAAATGTAAAACCATTATCTTCAACCGACGACATTTTTTTAATGCCGGGATCCATAAGGTAATTATTGAATTGTTTGATCAAGGAATTGTCTTTGATATTATTCAGCCTGTCCTCCTTTCTGCAATATTGAAAAAACCTGCTGATCTCTTGCTTCCTGATATCAAGTCGAATAGGAATAATTATTTTAATTTGAAATTCATGATAATATTTAAGTACAACATTGATTAAGGATTGTGGATTATGAAGGTGCAATACATTATTTCTTTTTGCTTCTGCTGGTGTAAGGCTTACATCCAGGTTAATACTTTCATTGCATAATATACTATTCCACAGCGAAGCTGTTCCGCTTTTGCCTACTCCAAAGACAATATATATTATTTCTTTCAGGGTAAAATATGTTAGTTAACAGCAAATTTAATTAAAAAGGGACGCCATCCCTTGGGATGGCGTCCCGATTGGTCAATCGAGATGGAGTCTCACTAGTGAAAACAATAAGCCCGGCCTGTAACAAAAGGCCGGGCTTATGTTTGTTAGCGGGGACAGGTCTCGGACCAAAATCAACTATCAATACGGCTATCTGAGCGTCACATTGATCCCGTTCTTTTTAGATCCTGATACGAGATCTAATAAGTTGTCTGCAAAAATGCTAGGAATGAAAAGTCATTATTCCCTAATGCATCGGATATTAAAGCCATCTGCTTTATAAGCGTCAAGTATGTAACAACTGCTGCTGGTCATAAAAAGCACCTTCGCATCACCTGTATTATTCTGGATTCTTCCCCTGTAACCTGCTTCAGAGCCTCTTGCGGCTAAGGAACCATTTGTAGGATCCAGACGTCCGGCGGCATGGAGCTTAAGAAGTGAATTCCACGGGCCAAAATAGTTTGTCCATCCGCCGGTCGCTTCCACATTGATCCATTCAGTCGCTGTCGGTAAACGCCAGTTTACGCCAAGTTCAAGATAACAAGGATCATCGGTTAATAACCAGTCCGAATTCTCATTTAAGGGCCAGATCCACGTCGTATTTGGCGTACGTGTTGTGCCACCATGCTTATATCCTTGTCTCCTGTTAAACTGCCAATACCAACCGGCTGATGCCTCAGTAGCATCATTTGCCGCTGTTGCCTGATGATCAGCGCCTAGGTTGCTAGTGGTCCAGCATTTTGTCGGTTCACCTGGGACATTAGTAACTGTGCCATAAATCACCGACTTGCTAACTGGAGCTACATTGCCAGCCACATGATTTACGCTAAGGGAATAACCACAAACAAAATTATCAGGAGTGATTATTTCTGTTCCAAATGATAATTCCTTCCAGGAGCCTTGATTCAAGATAAAGGCATAAAACTTTCCGTCTGTTGTGTTATAAACTATAAGGCCATCTGCAGGATTTGAAATAGCAGCAATCTCCGCTTCGGTCAACCTTGGTAATAATAGCCCTTTCGTATTTGAATTAACATCCATCACAGCCGAAGGATCTGGTGTTGAAGTCCCGATACCAATATTATCAGTGCTTTTAATGTAAATTGCATTAGCAAAGCTGTTCGCTTCTATAGTGATTACATCCATCAGGTTACCCTGGTCACGTATCTTAAATCCTCCCAATCCTGTCGCTTTGAACTTCCAATTTGCTCCGCTTGCATCGTCTGTCATTGTATAAGTAGCTCCTCCGTTTCCGCCAAGGTTACGAACTGTAATAGTGGGTTCAGTCATGCTTTTAGCGACTGTCAAAAGTGTTGAGGGTGAATTGTTCCCTATCCCGACATAACCGATATTTGTGTTGTAAATATTATTGCCGTTGGTATTCCACTGGCCAAGAGCTTCATAAAGACCGCAAAAAGCGATTAGCATAAAAAAAGTAATAATCGTTTCATAGTTTCAATGTTTTAAGGTTCATTGTTATTGGTTTTAATTAGAATGGTCCTATTGTGAATCGAATCACTATTTTTATTAATATCGTTTATATATTCATTGAATTATTGCCGTTTGCATTTCAGATAATCTCATTTAACCAACATTAGAATATCACATATGCATGGAACATCATTATGTAAATAATTTTAATCAAATAATATTTATCTAATATTAATTTGATAAATAATTAATACCCTGATGTGATCACTAAAGACAACTTTTTGAATAACTAGCGACTTGGCAGCAAATAGAACGTATGGGGTACTTAAGTCTGGTAATTATTTAACATTACTATTAAGCCATAAATAGAATAAAATAAAGTGTGGAAATCAAATCTTTATGGAATAATTTTAACATAAACTTTGGAAAAATAAGGAGACCGAGTGTATACCATAATAAAAGGGACGCGGCTTTCTCAAAAGCCTGATATTTCACAGTAATGGCCTGACATTAGTTCGTGATCCAACGACTAAAGCCGTTGGTTCTTATGGTTTTACGAAAGTTGGAACCGACGGCTTTAGTCGTCAGAAGAGGAACACCCGTTGAACCAATCGGGACGCCATCCCTTGGGATGGCGTCCCAATTTGTTGTATATTCCTGACTTGTGACGTTTAGCAGAATTAGTGCGGTCATATTTTTTAACATACAGAATATGAGTGATATAGAAAGCATTAAATTGATTTTTACCGCACTAACGCCT
>Ga0209717_1000857_pt1 | contig 35513 bp, 27 predicted proteins | sample AD_UKC048_MetaG_FD_184418 | JGI IMG/M metagenome (GOLD analysis project Ga0209717, IMG submission 184418) | Active sludge microbial communities of municipal wastewater-treating anaerobic digesters from USA - AD_UKC048_MetaG (SPAdes) (version 2) | ecosystem: Engineered > Bioreactor > Anaerobic >...
TCCGGCTGCCGCGAAATGAGGCCGTTTCGCAGCTGCTCCAGGAATGGATTTATTTCAATGGGCGTGGCGGCGATGACCAGGATATTCATTTCGGCTGTTTCTGCAAAGGTGCTTAATTGTTCCCTATCCGGGTCATAAAAGGGGAAGTTTCTCGTACCTTTGTGCCCCGCAGATAAAAAAACGGCGGTCACCTCTCCGCCCGAATGCCGGAGGGGAAACTCAAAAAGTAAAGCATGGTTTACTTAACCCGGATCGAACATTTTAATGCGGCCCACAAGCTGTACAATCCCCGCTGGACCAAGGAAAAGAACGAGGCCGTATTCGGGCGCTGTGCCAATGAGAACTGGCATGGACATAATTTCGAATTATACGTAACCATTAAGGGCTATCCTGATCCGGACACCGGATTTATCTTCGATGCCAAACAACTGGGTAAACTGGTGCAGGAACGGATCATCGAGCAACTGGATCACCGGAACCTGAACGAGGATGTCGGGTTTATGAAAGGGAAGATGTGTTCTATTGAAAACCTCGTGATCGGTATCTGGAATGAGTTGCAGCCTTTATTACCGGCTGATGCACCCTTGCATTGCCTGAAACTGGTGGAAACCGATAAAATTTACGTGGAATATTATGGGGAGCAGGAAGCTGTGAACAAATAGTTCCGTTCCCTGTTATAACCTGCGGGTTAGCCGTTCATATTTCTTAAATTGTAGCATGAGTAACAAGGTGGCCGTTTTCCGGAAAGAGAGTTTTAATGCAGCGCACCGGTTGTTTAATCCCGGCTGGGATCAGGCGACCAATGACCGTGTATTTGGTAAATGTGCTTTCCCCAATTATCATGGACATAATTACGATCTGGTAGTGAAAGTGGTGGGCGTACCGGATCCGGCAACGGGGTATGTAATGGACATGAAAATACTGAGTGACCTGGTGCAGCAGGAAATTGTGGAACGCTTCGATCACCGCAACCTGAATCTCGATACGGTGGAATTCAGGAACCTGAACCCGACTGCTGAAAATATCGCGGTCGTAATTTTTAATTTATTGCGCCCGCATATTGAATCCAGACTGGAATTGCAGGTGCGTTTATATGAAACACCCCGGAACTTTGTAGAGTATCCGGCATAAAAATGGAATTATGGCATATAGTAAAATTGAACAGTATGATGAACACTGCACCAACGGGCTTATTCAATCCTATAAAGATGTACTCGGCCTGATCGGTGAACAGCCGGAAAGGGAAGGTTTATTAAAAACACCCGAACGAGTAGCCAAAGCGATGCAGTACCTCACACAGGGCTACCAGCTGGATGCGCATGCGATCCTGAATTCGGCTAAGTTCCATGAAGAAGTAAGTGAGATGATTGTGGTAAAGGATATTGAGATTTTCAGTATGTGTGAACACCATATGCTCCCGTTTTTCGGGAAAGCCCATGTCGCCTATATCCCGAATGGCTGGATCACCGGACTAAGCAAAGTAGCCCGGGTGGTGGATGTATATGCCCGCCGTTTACAGGTACAGGAACGACTCACCATCCAGATCAAGGATGCCATTAAGGAAACCCTGAATCCGCTGGGAGTTGCCGTGGTCATTGAAGCCAAACACCTTTGTATGATGATGCGGGGGGTGCAAAAGCAAAATTCTGTTACAACGACTTCTGCTTTTGACGGCGAATTCCAAAAAAACTCCACCCGGGGAGAGTTTATGAAACTGATCGGCTCCCGTTTAAGCTGATAATGAATATTATTTGCGGAAATGCCATAAAGATTTTTCTAATTAAAACCTTTATGGCATTTTTGTTTCTATAACTACCAGCTACCATGAAACACGCGTTTATTTTTCCCGGGCAAGGATCCCAGTTTCCGGGAATGGGAAAGGATCATTATGAGAACAGTGCATTTGCTAAAAAATTATTTGAACAGGCGAACGAAATATTAGGCTTCCGTATTTCAGACCTCATGTTTGACGGGACAGAGGAAGACCTCAAACGGACAAACGTAACCCAGCCTGCTATTTTTCTCCATTCAGTAATGGCTTTTAAGAGTATAGAAAGCGTCCGGCCGGATATGGTGGCCGGCCATTCACTGGGGGAGTTTACCGCCCTGGTGGCGAATGGCACCCTGAGTTTTGAGGATGCGCTTGAGTTAGTGGCGGTCCGTGCCACGGCGATGCAGAAAGCCTGTGAAGTGAATCCATCCACGATGGCAGCCGTGCTCAACCTGGCAGATGATAAAGTGGAAAACATCTGTATGGAAGTACAACAGGAAACCGGAGAGATTGTCGTGCCGGCTAATTATAATTGTCCGGGCCAGCTGGTGATCAGTGGTTCAAAGAAAGGTATTGATATTGCCTGTGAACGAATGAAGGCCGCGGGTGCCAAAAGAGCCCTGGTCTTACCCGTGGGCGGTGCTTTTCACTCCCCACTGATGTTGCCGGCCAAGGAAGAATTGCAGACCAAGATTCTCTCTACTAAATTTCATACCCCCACCTGTGCCATCTACCAGAATGTAGCGGCCAAAGCCGTGATGGACAATGAAGAAATTAAACAAAACCTGGTAGACCAGCTGACCGGTGCCGTAAAATGGACCCAAAGTGTACAGGCAATGATTGCGGATGGCGCTACCCGTTTTACAGAGGCAGGTCCGGGTAAAGTGCTGCAGGGACTGGTGCTGAAAATCAATAAAGAAATGCAGGTGGAAGGCGTGAATTAAAAAATGTCTGCCAACCATATATATAAAAATCACCCGGAAAATCCGGGTGATTTTTTTTTGACAAATATTCAGCCTGGGTTAGTAACAGCCATGTTTACGGCTTTCCGCACTGAAAAACCGTTTGATGATATTGAAGAGAGTTGGGTCGTAACTCTGTAGCTCGGCCCGGGTATTTATTTCATTATGTACCCCATCAGCCGCAGCTACTTCCTTATTACAATTGAAATAACTCTGTACGCCCTCTGCCCAGTATTCACGTAAATCAGTTCGTGAATAGGTGTTCGTCCATAGATTATTGGCGATGGCATTATTAAAAGCCGCCTGCAGTTCCGTATCAAAACCCGGCGTGGTAAACCGTATACCCAGTTCATGAATAGCATGGGCAAATTCATGGGTCAGAATTTCCTCCCCCTTATAACGGTCAATATCCTGACGGCACAACATGTTTTCTTCACAATTACTGGTCAGCGGGCGCTGCAGCGTGGCACCATAAGCACGGGCACGGTTATCCCAGTCTGTGCCCGGGAAGGCGGTATAGAGATCACTGTACTCCGGCATTTGTGTGGGCCGCTCATTGATGCCTAAAATGCCGACCCGTAATTTATTTTCGATCATTTTTGCTTTTTCGGCAGGGATGGTACTGATCATATAAAGTATAATATCCCTGGCTTTTAAAAGAGCCTGGTCCTCCACTGCCGCCGAACTGATGACAGGAATACCCCCGGCATCTGTATACTTTTTATAAAAGGAGCTCAGGCCCAGGGATGCTGGAGGAGCTGCCAGTCCGGTAGGCGTGGTTCCGGAATCCGATTTATTGCAACTGATAAGGGCCAGCATCACTAGCGGAAAGAAAATGAGTTTTTGTTTCATATGTGTTGTTTTTGTTCATGGAATGAAAGAAGGAAAACATAAGAGGTTTTTCAGGCCTGAAATTGACTCATCGGGCCGGACCGCCCAATACTCAATTTGTAGTAGGGCTATTTTTCCTGCACAGGCAAGAGGAGAAATGATTATTTTAGGAAAATCATTTTCTGATTCCCATGTACCGGTTATTCCTTTTTTTACTCCTGAATATGGCTATGGTGCACACTGCAGCCGGACAAACATCCATGGTGGACAGTATGCGGCATTCCATTGATCAGCTAAAACCCGGAGCGGCCTTTATCAATGCGATAGTGCAACTGGCCGAGCAGAATATAAATCCGGATACCTTGTTGCCCTATGTCATCCGGGCGGAGCATATGGCAGTTGCTGCCGGTAACCCGGAATTGAACCGGCTAGCAGAAAGGGGGCGGCTGAATTATTTGATCCGGAAGAATGATCATGACAGTGCCTTGGTATTGCTGGAATCAATGCTACGCTATTATCAGAAAGAGAAAACGCGGCAACCATTATACCTGTCTCTTTTATTCACGAAATCCAAAGTGTATGACCGGGCCGGTCAGTTTACACTGGCTTTATCCAATATGATCGATGTGATCAGCCTGGCCGAAGAACTCAGGGATACACTGACCCTGGTACAGGCAAGGACGGGTATAGGCTGGGTACAATTGGAGATGGGACAATACCGGGAAGCCCTTCAATGGTTATATCAGGCCAAAGCGACCTCCGGTAATGAACGTTTTTATAAAAATTACGGCGCCTTGTATAGTAACCTGGCGATGGTACATAGTAAGCTGGGACACATTGATTCTGCCCGGTATTATATTGACGTGGCGATCCGGGATGCAAGACTGAATAATAACCTGGTCTTTCTGGCCAATGCATTGAGTATGCAGGCAAGAATTTTTATAGATAATCATCAGGCACCCCTGGCCGAACAACCTTTGCATGAAGCATTGATGATCCGGAAAAAAATAAATGACCCCTTTTATATTGTTTATGATATGAGCAGCCTGGCGGCGTATTACGCCGCCAATAATCAGCCGGAGAAAGGAATCAGGTTGGGTAAAGAGGGCGTCGCCCTGGCAATGGAATCAAGACTCACTTCACAGCTGATGATGATTTACCAGGCACTGGCAGATAATTACAAAGCAGCCGGATTAAATGAGTCATATGGGGAGACATTGGAAAAAATCCTGCGGCTGAAGGACTCTTTTAATAATATTAATTCTTCCAAAATGCTGGCGGACCTCCAGGCAAACCGGGAAGCAGTAAGACAGGAGAAACTGATCAGTGAGCAAAAGCTCAACCTTACGTTAAAGAATTACTGGCTGGCAGGTACTATTCTTTTTTCAATGATGGCGGCCACTATTGGTTTGTTGTTATTCCGTCATTACAGCCGGAAGAAAAAACTGGAAATGGAAAACGCCCTGCGTGAAGAAAAAAGAAATGCGGAAGCCGCGATCCGCAATGCAGAAGAAAAGGAACGGGTCCGGATCGCGGCCGACCTGCATGATAACCTGGGTGCTTATGCCGCCTCTATGGCTTCCAACCTGAATTATATACGGATCCAGGAAAACGATCCGTTATCCGCTGCCGCATTCAATGAATTAAAAAATAATTCCGGATCAGTTATTTCCCAGTTGAATGACACGATCTGGGTTTTACGAAAGGAAAACCTGTCGCTAACTGCTCTCAGTGACCGGGTAAAATTATTTATCAGCCGCATTGGGCGGAGTTATCCGGACATCCGCCTCGAAGTTTCGGAACAAATCGGGAAGGATCATCAGCTGTCTGCCGCACAGGCCTTTCATTTGTACCGGGTGGTACAGGAAGGGGTGAACAATGCATTAAAACACAGCGGCGCTTCTGCGATTATTGTAAATATCGAATCGAATGATCGATGGAAAATAAGTATTACAGATAATGGAAAAGGGTTTGATCCCGGTCTGCGGGCTAATGGCGGAGGACATGGATTACATACCATGCGGGAAAGGAGCCGGGAGTCGGGCTGGGATATCCGCTGGCGTGTGCATCCAACGGGAGGTACGGTGGTGGAAATGGAGTCTACTACAAACTGATTATTTACTATCCGGAAAGGGTCCGGTAAATTGCAGGATATGAACTTCAATATCGCCTTAACGGAAGACAACAGCATCAACCGGAATACTTTTTTACAGAAGATCAGGACGATGGACCTGCTGAACCTGGTATTTGTGGCCAATAATGGAAAGCAATGCCTGGAAGAACTGAAAGGGTTACCGGTTGCCCGGTTGCCACAGGTGATTTTTATGGATCTGGAGATGCCGGAGATGAATGGTATTGAAACAATCCGGTTGGCCAAATCCCTGCATCCCTCCATACATTTTATTGTACTGACTGTTTTTGATGAGGAAGAAAAAATATTTGAAGCCATCCGGGCCGGGGCTTCCGGTTACTTGCTAAAACATGAACCGGCCAGCGTGCTGCAGGAAGCGGTGACCAATGTGATGGAATATGGCGGGGCACCCATGAGTCCGGCAGTGGCCCGGAAAGCCCTTCAGTTAATGAGCCGGGCCGATGTACCGGGTATAGTAGAAGATAAAAATGCCATTCCTTCCATGATCACCAGCCGGGAAGAGGAAATTCTGAAACACATGGTGAAAGGATGGGATGCCAAGCGGATTGGGGTGGAGCTGAATATCAGTGTGCTCACCGTACGCAAGCATATTGCGAATGTGTATGAAAAACTGCATGTGCAATCCAAAGCAGAAGTCATCAGCATGGCCCACCAGCAAAACTGGTTCAGGTCTTAGGTTCAGGGATAAATGGATCCGTTCAGCCATTCACCATCAAATTCTGCCTTATATTTTTTATAAAAATTTATAGCAGGTTCATTCCATTCCAGCACCTGCCATACCATTCGTTTGAACCCCTTTTCCCTGGATTCCTCCATCAAACGGTCAAACAACAATTTGCCAATACCTTTGCCCCGGGCTTTTTCAGTTACAACAATATCTTCCAGGTACATGGCTTGTCCCTTCCAGGTGGAATAACGGATATAATAGAGGGCAAAACCATAAATGAACCCTTCTTCTTCAGCCACAAAGGCCCACCATACCGGTTTTTCGCCAAATCCGCTTTCTACAAAATGTTCCATCGTTACCGTTACTTCATCCGGTGCTTTTTCGTACAGGGCCAGTTCCTTTACCAGCTCCAGTAAACGGGGGCAGTCTTCTTTCACTGCTCTTCGTACATTGATCGGCATAGCTTTTCTTATTTACGTTTTATCAGCTGACCCGGAAAGAGGCCGCTTCCTTTTTTATCCTGGTAAACCGGCTGTCCGTTCACCCATACCTGTAGGATGCCTTCTGATAAAGCATGTGGTTGTTCTACGGAGGCCAGGTCTTTGACTGTCTCCGGATTAAAGAGGACGATATCCGCATAATAACCCGGGCGGAGAAATCCTCTTTTTTCAATGGACAGGTTGGTGGCGGCCAGCCCGGTCATTTTGTAAATGGCCCCGGCCAGGGTCAGTGCTTTTTCCTCCCGGGTATATTTGGATAATACACGGGTAAAAGCACCGTAACCACGTGGATGTCTTCCGGAGGATGAACCGTCGGAACAGATATTGGCATAGGGCCATTGCATCAGCCGGGTTATATCCTGTTCTGCCATTGATGTAGCCATGATACTTTCGCGGCATTCATCATTATGAGTCTTTTCCCAGGCTTCAATCCGGGCAATCAGTTCAATCAGCATCCGCGCAGGGGTTTTGTTTTCCAGTGCGGCAATAGCGGCCAGCGTTTTTCCTTCATAGGCCGGATCAATCTCATAAGCAGCAAGAATAATATCACCGGGTAGTGTAATATCCCGGAGAATCATTTCCGCTTCTTTCTCATCTGTAAAGTTGCGATCAGGAAACAAGACCCTGATGGTTGAATGCCAGAATGCATACGGATAAATATCACTGGTGATGTTCACACCTTCTTTTCTGGCCTGGTCCATGATGGACAGCAGGCTGTCTGCTTTTCCCCAGAGATTGTGCATGGCCAGTTTTATATGACTGACCTGTACCGGCACCCCCGTGGTTTTACCGATCCGGATTATTTCATCCATCGCGTTCCAGAAGTAACGGTCTTCACTCCGGATATGGCTGATGTACCGTCCTTTATAAGGCGCAATTATTCTGGTAAGTGCGAGTACCTCCTCGCGGGCCGAATAAATGCCGGGATCATATTCCAGACCGGTAGACAGACCAAGAGCGCCTGCTTCCATGTCCTGCAACAGCAGGGCCTTCATACGTTCTGTTTCATCAATGCTCGCGGCTCGTTTAAAATCCTTACCCAATATGGAGTCTCTGATCGTGTTGTGTCCGCTGTAGGATCCGATATTAATGGCAACAGGGGTGTCGGTCAGTTTCTGATAAAAGGAAGCCAGTGGGAAATTAGAACCGCCGTCCTGCCCGATGATAATACTGGTAATACCCTGACTGAGTACAGCCATAAAATCCCGGTGAGTAAAAGGGTTGCCCGCGTGATGACTGTGGGTGTCAATAAATCCGGGGGCCACGGCCTGTCCGGCGGCATCGGTTTCTTCCGTGGCACTGGCCCCGGAGAGGTCGCCGATAAAGGCGATCGTGTCATTCCGGATACCGATATCCGCTTTGATACCCGGCGCACCACTGCCGTCATAGACCATCCCATTACGGATGATCCGGTCGTAATGATCGCCCTTGCTTTTGCAGGAAGTGAATACTAAAAGACTACTGATCAGGAATAACTTCAGGTATTGATTCATGATTTCTTTTTCGCTTTAAATGTACCATTGGGCTGGATAAAACTGGCGGAAACAATTTCGCCTTTTTCATTTTCTTCAAATTGTACACTATATCCCTGCAGGACTTTCAGGTCAAATTTATTTTTATCAACCGGTACGAGTTCATATTCCGGCTGTCCTTCAATGAAAGCATACAAGGTCTTGTCTCCTTTCAGGTAAAATTTGACTCCCGTACCTGGCGCGAATTCGAACTCGCCTGTAAAGCGGGTGAGTTCTTCTTTGCTTAATTCTTTTGGTTTTGATTTGCGGGTGAATTCTATATCTTTCAGTCCGGGTTGCAGCGGAATCTCTATTGAACTGATTTCACCCGCTGCGGTGGATTGAAAATTGAGTTTCAGGCTTTCTTTCTGCGTCGTATCAATCCCCGTTTTCTTATCAACCGGCAATACTTCAAATACGTCATAGTGATAATGCCGCAGCCAGGAGAAGTCGTTCGGAGACAGGAGGAACAATGAATCGTTCCGGAGGATGATTTCTACTGAACCATATCCCGGATGCATGAATAACCCGGTGTAGTCTTTCTTTGTGTGTGAAGGGGACGTACCGGTTTTCCGGTTGCTGCTGCTGGTGGCTTCTGCATCTTTGGCTGCTTTCTTAGCTTTGGCCTGTGCCAGGTTGGTTCGCCCGTTCCAGTCCACCGGTTTTTCATTGAGCAGCCGGTCCGCAATGGAATTGCGTACCAGCCCAGGAACGGCGGAAGCATTCTGGTTGACGAGTACGACAATACCAATGCTGTCGTTGGGATAAAAACTGGTACTGGCCGAGAATCCGTCAATATTGCCGCCATGTTCCACCCGGTAGTGTCCACGGTAAGAACTGATCATCCAGCCAAAACCATAATTGGACAGATGTGCATCCGGAATTTCAGGATCGGGCAGGCCTGAAGTGATTACCATTTGTGAGGACAAGGCTTCTTTTGTATAGGCAGCCGGTAAAATTTCTTTTCCATTGAATTTGCCACCATTGATCCAGGTGATCACCCAGTTGCTCATTTCATTCACACTGCTGTTGATACTGCCGGCCGGGCCCATGGCATTAATATCATAATAATCGGTGGGGTAGATGATACTGTCCTTGTAAATAGTATAGCCCAATGAAGCATCCGCGGCTTTAGCCAGGTCCTGAATGGAGAAATTGGAATGGGTCATCCCCAGTGGCGTGAATATTTTTTCTTTTACATTTTTTTCCCAGGATTTTCCGGATATTTTTTCCGCAATCATTCCCTGAACGAGGAACATGAAGTTATTATACTGCCAGGTTTGCCGGAGCGGAGCCGTGGGTTCCTGGTATTTGATCCGTTGCAACAGGCTGTCCCGTGAAGTGCTATTGAAAAGATACCAGGAGAAATCATGGCGGGGTAATCCGGTACGGTGGCACATGATATCCCTTACCGTAACGCCATTATTCAACTCGTTGTTATAGAATTGCAGAGCAGGCAGGTAATCCCTGGCGGGTTTATCGTACTCCAGTTTGCTGTCCTTATTTAGTAAACCCATAAGGGAGGAGGTAAATGCCTTGGTACAGGAGCCAATGGCGAATAGTGTATTGGGCGTGACCGGCATTTTCTTTTCATAATCCCGGTAACCGAACCCTTTCGCATAAATGATCTTATCCTTCTTCACCACAGCCACTGCAAATCCCGCTGCCTTCCGGTCTTTCAGTATTCGTTCCAGCAGGGTGTCAATCCCGGCGAGGGGATCAACAGGGCGTGTTGTTTTCTTTTGAGCATAGCCATATTGCATACTGAGCAGGGCCAGCAGGAAGAAGATTTTTTTCATAACAGTTTGTTTTAGCTTATTTGAATGGTTGCAATGCCTGATCGAGATCCGAAATAATGTCCTGGATATTTTCAATCCCGGTATTCATCCGGATCAGCCCATCAGTGATGCCGTATTTTTCTTTTTCGGCTTTAGGTACACTATAGTGAGTCATTGAGGCTGGATGAGACAATAACGTGTCGCAGGTGCCCAATGATACGGTACGCACACACATCTGCAGCCGGTTCATAAATCCGATACCGGCCTGCAGCCCCCCTTTGAGTTCAAAACTCAGCATAGCTCCCGGGTGCCGCATTTGTTTCATCGCCACGGTATGATCGGGATGACTGGCCAGGCCGGTATAATTTACCCGGGCTATCGCCGGATGATTTTCCAGGAAGCCCGCCACTTCCATAGCATTGTGGCAATGTCTTTCCATCCGCACTTCCAGGGTTTTCATTCCTTGTATAAGCAGGAAAGCATCAAATGGGTTGGAGTTGCCACCCAGGGTCCGGTGCAGTTTAGTGACCGGGCCATTCATCATTGCAAGATCCCGCCCTAAAAGTATTCCACCAATAGCAGTACCATGTCCGTTGAGAAACTTGGTCGTGGAGTGTACAATAAAATCAACACCCTGTTTAAAAGGTTGCTGGAGATAGGGAGTGGCAAACGTATTGTCGCAGGCGGTGATGATATTATATTTTTTCGCCAATCCGCATAGTGCTTCCAGGTCCACACATTGGATCGTGGGATTGGCCGGCGTTTCCAGGTATAACATTTTTATCTGCGGATCAGCTTTCATCAGCTCTTCTGCCAGGTTCAGGTTGCGCAGGTCAGCAATCACCGGGTTGATTTGTAATCCGGGCAGAACTTTACTGATGATTTCATTGGTGCCGCCGTATAATGAGTAATGACTAAGTATTTTATCGCCCGGCTTCAGGTTGGCCAGCAGCAGGGTGGTGATGGCGGCCATTCCGGATGCATGAAGAATGCCCTTCGCTTCCATACCCAGTTGAAAGGTTTCAAGTGCCGTGATCTTTTCTTCCGCTTCGGTCATTGTGGGATTGCCCCAGCGGCTGTAAATATATCCTTCTTCTTTTCCGTCGAAACGGCGCATACCCTGTTCGGCGGAATCGAATACATAGGTACTGCTGGCATAGATAGGCACCTGGTGGGCATACATCGGATCTTTTTTATGTCCGCCATGTACGGCCACGGAACTCCAGCCGGTAAATGGTGCCTGATTATTCAAAGAATCGGTGGGAAAGTTTTTCTCCATGTTTATGAATTGTGTCCGAATTTTATCGGAACCGGTAATCGAGAAAGCAATAAAAGCCTTCTCAAATTTAGCGGTTTTCAATCTTTAATGAGCAGCAACTATGAAAGAACTGATGAAACAGCAGGCCGCCCATAATCACTGGGCAAATCAACGGATGGCGGACACACTCTTGTTGCTGCCGGATGGGGTTTGTATACAGGAAGTTTCTTCCAGTTTCAACAGTCTTCAGAAAACCCTGCTGCATATCTGGGATGCGGAATCGGGCTGGTGGCAGCGGTTAAAACTGCAGGAGCGGATTGAGCTGCCAGGTAAAACGTTTAATGGCAGGATTGAGGAGGCCGCTGGCGGTTTGCTATATCAGTCCAGGCAATGGGAAGATTGGACGAAAGAAGCTTCGGCAAATGCCCTGGACCATGTGATCCAGTTTCAAACCAGCAAGCGGGAACTGGTGAAAATAAAAACCTGCCAGCTGTTGCTGCATGTATTCAATCACAGCACGTATCACCGGGGACAACTGATCACCATGCTGTATCAGCTGGGTTATCCGAAAGTCCCTTCAACGGATTTCTTTCTTTGGCTAAAAATGAAAAAGTAAGATCAGTATTTGCGTAATTCGGGATCGCGATGTCCCCAGAAGCTAATGATCAGCGAAATGCCGAATGCAATCCCGGCCATTTTTAATATAAAGCCGACCGGTGTATTTTTCAGGTCATTACTGACACTGGATTTGTCCAGCAGGTAAAAAATTACAGGTACAATCAGGAGATAGATCAGGGTAAGTCGAAATACTTTGTTCCAGAATTTTTTGTTGGCACGGCTACGGCTAGACATAATCAGTTCTACAATCAGATTTTAAATAAGAGACTCCTTAACGGGCGCAAGATAGGGAGAAACCACTTCTCACTGCCGTTAATGTTTAATGATAACAATCAATTATTACTTCGTTCCGTTATATCCCCATTTCACCCAGGTAGCTCCCCAGGTAAAACCACCACCAAAGGCTGACAGTATCACATTGTCGCCTTTTTTTAACTGGCTTTCCCATTCCCATAAACAAAGGGGGATGGTGCCGGCGGTTGTATTACCATACCGTTCGATATTGATCATCACTTTTTCCCTGGGAAGTCCCATCCGGTTGGCCGTGGCATCAATGATCCGCAGGTTGGCCTGGTGTGGAACCAGCCAGGCAATATCCTCACCGGTCAGGTTATTTCTTTCCAGTAATTCGGCACTCACGTCCGCCATACCTTTTACGGCAAATTTGAAAACGGCTTGTCCTTCCTGGTAAGCATAATGTTCTTTAGCCATGACCGTTGCCATACTGGCCGGACGTAATGATCCACCGGCTTTCATATGCAGGAAAGGGGCGCCGCTGCCATCTGAGCGGAGGATACTGTCGAGTATGCCATAGCCCTCTTCTTCCGAAGGTTCAAGCAGTACGGCACCGGCTCCGTCGCCAAAAATAATACAGGTGGCACGGTCACTATAGTCGATGATCGCACTCATTTTATCGGCCCCGCAAACCACCACTTTTTTATACCGACCGCTTTCAATTAATGCGGCACCCTGGGTCAGTGAATATAAAAAACCGGAACAAGCGGCAGCCACATCAAATCCCCAGGCATTTTTGGTACCCAGTTTATCGCAGGCAATATTGGCAGTAGAAGGGAATACCATGTCCGGGGTTACTGTTCCCACAATCAGGCAATCAATTTCTTCCGGACTGATTCCTCTTTTGCGGCATAATTCCTGCACAGCCGGCACCACCATGTCGGATGTGGCTTTGCCTTCCCCTCTCAGTATCCTTCTTTCAGAAATGCCGGTGCGGGTACGGATCCACTCATCATTGGTATCCACCATTTTCTCCAGATCAAAATTGGTCAGTTTGTCTTCCGGTACATAGCCCCCCACTGCGGTAATGGTGGCGGTGATTTTTTTACTCATGCCTTGCTGATTATTAAAGGCAGCAAAGTTAGGGAATTACAGGTGTTCGGTGTTAGCTGTTCGCTGTTAGGAAACAGCCCCTTTGAATTAGTCGGTAGTTCGTAGTCGGTAGTTCGTAGTCAACAGCCCTTTCTAAGTAAACCAGTTGGAATTTTGCATTTTTGTTCAACAACAACTTTCCAATATAAGCACCAAACATCCTTAGAAGGATTGGTTCTTATTTGATTTATGGTTCTTGGTTCTTCTTTGGATCTTGGCATCTTGGTTCTTGGTTCTTTGCATCTTTCACTATTTTCGCCCCATGATAGCTTTCTTAAAAGGAGATTTTGTGCAGAAAACCCCGGCAACGGTGCTCGTGGAGGTAAGCGGGGTGGGGTATGAGGTGCAAATCAGTCTGAATACGTATTCCAAAATTCAAAACCTGGAAAAGGGGGTATTGCATACCTGCCTCCTGATCCGGGAGGACGCCCACCTGCTTTATGGTTTCTTTGACCTGGCTGAAAAAGAGGTTTTCCAGTTGCTCATCGGTGTTTCAGGGATCGGGGCTTCCACCGCCCGGGTCATGCTTTCTTACATGAAACCGGAGGAGCTGGCCAGGGCCATCGTGCAAGGGGATACAAAGACCCTGGAAGGCATCAAAGGCATCGGGAAAAAGACGGCAGAGCGGATGGTTTTGGAACTCAGGGATAAAATGGCCAAACAACCCCTGGAATCAAATATTTCTCCTCTGAAAAACAATACTTTGCACCAGGATGCGTTAAATGCGTTAACTGCCCTGGGCATCAACAGGCAGGCCGCTGGACAGGCTATTGAAAAGACGGCTGCAGCTAACCCGGGTCTTTCCGTTGAGGAATTGATCAAAATGGCACTTCGTACCCTCTGATCCACTAATTCTGGAAACTAATTGACGAGAAAACCTTGAACTTCAGAACTGCTCATATCTTCCGTACACTGGGTATTATTGCCCTTGTGTGCCTGGTTGTTTTACCGGCAAAAGCGGGTGAATTCATTCCTGCGGGTGCCGGATTCCCGTTTAATGTGGCGGATACAGGCCGCAACCCACTTTCTGACCGTTATGGTGACCCCTACTCCAATCCTTCGGGCAATACTTTTGACTTCAGGGATACGGCTTTTATCAAAAGAACCGTAGAGTATGATCCCAGGACCAAACAATACTATGTGATTGAAAAAATCGGGAATAAGTACTACCGTACCCCGACTGCTTTTTCCATGGAGGATTTTCTGAGACTCCAGGGAAAAAAAGACGAGGAAGATTATTTCCGGAAGCGTGCGGCCCTGCTCTCCAACATGAACCGCCGCCTGGTAAGACCCAAGTTTAAAGTCTCTAATGACTGGTTCAACCGGATTATGGGGGTTGGGCCAGACGGGAAAGTAAAAATCGACATCAAACCCTCCGGTTATGTGGATTTCCTGGCGGGTTACCAGGGCCAGAATATTAAAAATCCCACCCTTCCGGAAAGAGCCCGAAAGAATGGTGGTTTTGATTTTAACATGAACTCCGCCCTGCAGATGGATGCGCAGATCGGGGAAAACCTGAAATTACCGATCAACTATAACACGCTGGCCAATTTCAATTTCGAAAACCAGCTTAAACTGGATTACAAGGGCAAGGAGGATGATATTGTCAAACTCTTCCAGGCCGGTAATACCAATTTTGCTTCCAAGGGTACCCTGATTCCGGGTGCCCAGTCGCTTTTTGGGGTCAAAACACAGTTGCAGTTCGGCAAACTATTTATCACCGGGGTAATGGCCAACCAGCAATCTCAACGACAGACGATGGGATTGCAGGGGGGGACTTCCGCACAGAGTTTTTCGGTGAAAACCGATGAGTATGATGAAAACAGGCACTTCCTTTTAACGCAGTATTTCAGAGCTAACTACAATACCGCAATGAAACAATTGCCGATTGTGAACTCTAAAGTACAGGTGTTACGGGTGGAAGTATGGGTAACCAACCGGAATGGTAGTACTACTGATACACGGGATGTGGCAGCCTTTATGGACCTGGGAGAAAGAAACCCGTATCGTACCGGACTGATCAATGGCAGTGGTGACAACCTCCCCCGGAATGATGCGAACAATCTCTACGCTGACTTGCGCAATAATCCCAACTTCCGGAATTCATCCCTGATTCAGAATGCCCTGACCTCCTATGGATTATTGCCGGTTCAGGATTTTGAAAAAACATTTGCCCGAAAACTCCAGTCCACCGATTATTACTTTAACCCCCAAATCGGGTTTTTGTCATTGAATCAACCCTTGCAACCGGATGAGGTATTGGGTGTGGCCTTCCAGTATACCTATAACGGAAGGGTGTTCCAGGTGGGTGAATTTTCTCAGGATGTACCGCCGGATACTACCGGTAATACCCAGCGTATTCTTTTTCTGAAATTATTAAAAGCCACGTCACAGCGTACCAATCTGCCGATCTGGGACCTGATGATGAAGAATGTATACTCCGTTGGTTTCGGACAGCTCGAACGCCAGGATTTCTCACTCGATATCATGTATGAAGAGCCGAGCCTGGGTGTAAAGAATTATCTCCCACCCACTGAAGTAGTGGATCCTTATAAAGGGCAGCCAATACTTTCTTTAGTAAATCTCGACCGGCTGAATAATCAGAACGACCCGCAACGGGATGGCAAGTTTGACTTTATTGAAGGCTATACCGTGATTTCCACCCAGAGCCGGATTATATTCCCGGTACTGGAGCCTTTCGGACATGACCTTGATTATCTCTATGCCAACCAGGCGGACCGTGATAAATATCTTTATTACCCGTTGTATGATACGATTAAAGCCATTGCACAGACCTATGCCAACCTGAACCGGTTTAAAATTTCCGGCCGGTCCAAAACATCGGGCTACGGAGCAGCAGGTGGGGGCGGCAGTGAATACCAGCTGGGTTATAATATTCCAAGGGGGTCCGTTACCGTTAGTGCTGGCGGACAGGTGCTGACCGAGAATGTGGATTATGAAATTAACTATGACCTTGGTACTTTACGGGTGGTGAACCAGGCAATTGTCAATGCCGGGATCCCCGTTAATATTAACTATGAGAATAATCAGGCATTCGGCTTCCAGCAGAAAAATTTCCTGGGACTGCGGCTCGATTACCTGGCGAATAAAAAATTATCACTGGGGGCCACATTAGTCCGCCTGGGCGAACGTCCTTTCTTTATCAAACAGTCTTATGGGGAGGATCCGATCCGTAATACGATGTACGGATTCGATATTGATTACCGCAATGATCTGCCCCGCGTCACCAAGTTCCTGGATAAACTGCCTTTCTATTCTTCCAAAGCGATGTCTTCGATCACGGCATATGGTGAGGCGGCGGTTTTACAACCCGGTCACCCCCGTCAGATCAATGCCAGCAAGGATGATAAGACCGGTCAGGTTTATATTGATGACTTTGAAGGCACCCGTGCCGGTATTGACCTGCGTTTCCCGCTGGTGAGCTGGACCCTGGCATCTATTCCCCAGGGCAATGGACTGTTTCCTGAATCTGCCCTTAACAATGATCTCCGTAGTGGTTTTAACCGTGGTAAACTGGCCTGGTATAATATTGAACCGGTATTACAGGAAAGAAGAAATTCGAATAATCCGCTTCAGAATGACCTGGATGAATTATCCAGACCAGAAACCCGACAGGTATTACAGAAAGAAATTTTTCCACGCCGGAGCACCCAGTTCGGGGAAGGACTCCTCACTACTTTTGACCTCGCTTTCTATCCGAAAGATAAAGGCCCATACAATTTCGAAGCAGATATAAACAGGATCGGTCCGGATGGACGTTTGAAAAATCCGAAACAAGCCTGGGGTGGACTGATGCGGAATATTGACCAGACTGATTTTGAAACGGGTAATATTGAGTATATCGAATTCTGGATGCAGGATCCGTTTATTGAGAATACTGCTAATCCCAATGGGGGTAAACTGTATTTTAACCTGGGTAATATTTCTGAAGATGTGCTCCGGGATGGGAAAAGGATGTATGAAAACGGTCTGCCTACGCCTACCAATAATGCAAGAGTGGATGAAAGTTCTGTCTGGGGTAAAGTACCGGCGATTCCTTTACAGGTTACCAATGCCTTCAGTAATACGCCTTCTGACCGGGCTTTACAAGACGTCGGATTTGATGGATTACAGGATACCGCTGAACAACGCCTGTTCCGGCCATACCTGACTACACTGGAAAATGTTTTTGGTACGAGTTCTATCGCATATACCAAAGCATTGGAAGATCCTTCAGCGGATAACTTTAAAGCATACAGGGATGTGTCGTTTGACAATAGCCCCGTAGCTGGTATCCTGCCGCGTTATAAAAATATCAATAACCCGCATGGTAACTCACCCGTGTCGGAGAACAATACCCAGTTTGTTAATGCCTTTACCCAATACCCGGATGCAGAGGAACTGAATCGCGACAATACCATGAATGAAGTGGAAGAGTACTTCCAGTATAAAGTGGATATCCTGCCAGGTATGACGCAAGGTTCGAATTTTATCACCGATGTACGCGAGAGTGAAGTGAAACTGGCGAACGGGCAGAGCCGCCGGGAGAAATGGTACCTGTTCCGGATACCCGTAGACCAGTATCAGTTGAAAGTGGGAAATATCCCTGACTTCAAATCCATCCGCTTTATCCGCATGTTTGTAACCGACTTTGAGGATTCAGTAGTGATGCGTTTTGGTAAACTGGAACTGATCCGTAACCAATGGCGGAAGTATAAAAACAAGATTGATTCCACCGGCAATTTTACACCATTGCCTTCACCGGATAATACAACCGTGAATGTACTGGCGGTGAATATCGAGGAGAACGATCAGCGGGATCCGATTGTGTACCGTATCCCTCCCGGCATTGAAAGACAACAGCAGCTGAGCAATAATAATGTGGCCCTGTTTATGAATGAGCAGGCCATCAGTATGCAGGTTTGCGGTCTTCCCAAGAAAGAATCCCGTGGGGTATTCAAAACCATGAACCTGGATATGCGTCAGTACAGAAAGTTGTCCATGTTTGTACACGCTGAATCGGTGAAGAATGCTTTCCCGGTTTCCGATGGTGATCTGAATGCGGTGGTCCGTATCGGTAATGACTTTTCCGGTAACTACTATGAAGTAAAGATCCCGTTGAAGATTACACAGTTTGGAGAAACAGACAGCGCGTTAATCTGGCCGGAAGAAAACTACCTTGATTTTGATCTCGATGAACTGACGGACCTGAAATTAAAACGGAACGGGCTGAATATTTCGCCCTCCCAATACTATAAGGAAACTCTAGCCAGTGGGCGGTCCTATGCGATAGTAGGTAACCCCAACCTGGGTGAAGTAAGAGGGGTGCTGTTAGGAGTGGAAAGTGTGAACCAGGAAAATGTTTGCACAGAAGTCTGGTTCAATGAACTCCGTTTGCAACAACTGGATGAAACCGGTGGTGCGGCGGCATTGGCCAGGGTGGATATGAAACTGGCGGACCTGGGTACCTTCTCTGTATCCGGTACCATGAAGACGCGTGGTTTTGGTACCCTGGAACAGCGGGTAAATGAACGCAGCCGGGAAGATGTGTATACGATTGATGCATCGGCCACTCTTGAAGCCGGTAAATTATTCCCGAAGAAACTCGGACTGCAGATCCCGGTATATACCAGTATCAGCCGCCGGACCAGTACACCACAGTACGATCCTTATGATCTTGATATCGAGCTCAAACAAAAACTGAAAGATGCGGATGCGGCGAAAAAAGATTCAATTAAGGGTGATGCACAGGATGTGACAACTATCAAAACGATCACCTTTACGAATGTCCGGAAAGTGAAGACCGACGGAAAGCGTCCGAAAATCTGGAGTGTCAGCAATTTTGATTTCAACTATTCCTATATACAAACGGTGAGTCATAATCCGCTGACGGAGAATGATGAACTGCGACGTACCCGGGGAGCGATCGGGTATAGTTATGCTCCAGTGGTGAAAACGCTTGAACCTTTCCGCAAGTTTATTAAATCCCGCTCACCCTGGCTGGCCCTGGTGAAGGACTTTAATTTTAATTATGCGCCTTCTCAAATTTCCTTCCGGGCGGATGTATTCAGGCAGTTTGGTGCTACCCGTCCCCGTAATGTAGGGGGTGGTCCTTACCAGATACCGGAGACGTATAATAAGTATTTCACGTTTGACCGCTATTATATTTTACAGTGGAACCTGACCCGTTCTTTGTCCCTGGATTTCTCGGCTACCAATAATGCAAGGATTGATGAGCCGGAAGGCCGGATTAATAGTAAACTGAAAAAGGATTCAATCAAAACCAACCTGTTCAAGGGAGGCCGGAATACAAACTATGGCCAGGAACTGACGCTGAACTATAATGTTCCTACAAATAAGATTCCTTTGCTGGACTGGACAACCTTACGTGCCAGTTATAATGCCAAATATAATTGGCAGGCAGCCTCCTTGCTGGCCCGTAACCTGGGTAATACGTTGTCCAACACACAAACCCGTTCACTGAATGGGGAGTTGAAATTTGAAGAGCTGTATAATAAATGGCGCTTCCTGCGTGCAGTGGGCAGTGATGCCACTAACAACGGCGGTGGTAATAAAGGTCAGAAAGGGGGCAAGGGAGGAAAATCAGGTGATTCAAAAGGGGATGGAAAGAATGGGGATGTAAAGGGAAATCCTGTACCGGGTGATCCGAAGGGCGGAGACCAGTTGCAGAATCCTACGGTTCCCGGCATTAATTCCTCCGTAAGCTATCGGATCGATACCATCCGTAATAAAAAAGGCAAGATCGTCAGGATTAAAAAGCGTAAAATCAAAGTACCTAAGGCGCAGAAACCAATGCCGGAAATTTCAGCCGTGCCTAAGTTTTTCCTGCGTATGGCCACGTCACTTAAACGGGTGGGTATCCAGTATACAGAGGATTATGGAACCACACTTCCGGGATACATGGATAGCACCGAAGTGTTTGGTTCGAATCTGAAGAGCGGGCAGCCCGGGTTTAATTATATTTTCGGGTATCAGCCCGATACGAACTGGATCAATAATTTTGGAGCCAGAGGATTATTGTCCCGTGATTCACTGATCAGTGCAATGATCCAGCAACGCTATAACCAGCGGCTGAACCTGACCGCCCAGCTGAGCCCTTTCCGTGATTTCACTATTGATGTAAACCTCGATAAGACATTTGATAAACAGTATTCAGAATTATATAAAGACACCACTGGTTCCTCCGGGCTTACCCGGCTGAATCCATACGCATTGGGAAGTTTTACAGTAAGCTATATTTCGTTTCAAACGCTCTTCACTAAGTTTGATCCGAATGTGGTGTCTGCAACCTTCAAACAGTTTGAAGCCAACCGTCGTACACTCTCCGGTAAACTGGCCAGTGTCAATCCCTATGCAGCGGGTAATACCGTAGGTGCAGATGGTTATGTGGAGGGCTATGGACGTTATGCCCAGGATGTGGTGATTCCGGCCTTTATAGCCGCCTATACCAATAAAGACCCCGCCAGTGTGAAACTGATCAGGAATACGAATCCGAATATCAAGGCCAATCCTTTCTCTGGTATTATACCGAAACCCAACTGGACCTTAACTTATACCGGATTATCCCGTTTACCAGGAATGGATAAAATATTCAGTAATGTAACCATCCGTCACGGTTACCGGAGCACATTCAGTATGAACAGTTTCAATACGGCCTTATTGTTTACCGATCCGCTTCGTGTAGGGTTCCCGAGTTTTACAGATACCCTGACTGGTAACTATATTCCCTACTTCCTGGTTCCCAATATCACGATCCAGGAAAGTTTTGATCCGCTGATCCAGGTGGAACTGACTTTTGCCAATCAACTGACTACCGGTTTTGAATTCAAGAAAAGCCGTACGCTCAGCCTCAGCCTGATCGATTATCAGCTGGCCGAGAACCGATCAACTGAAGTAACCTTCAACTTCAATTGGCGGAAGAAAGGAATGCCACTGATCAAACGGATCGGTAAAATGAAACTGGATAATGACGTCACGTTCCGGCTGGATTTCAGTCTGCGGGATGATGCCACCGCCAATAGTAAACTCGACCAGGGTACCGCCTTTGGTACGGGTGGACAAAAAGTAATCCGGATTGCTCCTTCCATTGATTATACGGTCAATAACAGGATCAGCATGAAACTCTTCTTTGAGCAGAACCGCAATATACCCAAGATCAGCAGTGCCTTCCCGATTACGAATACGAGAGGGAACCTGCAGGTGCGGGTGTCGTTAGCACAATAGAGAGAAGTCGGCAGTTGGCAGTCGGCAGTTGGCAGTCGGCAGTCGGCAGTCGGCAGTCCACAGTAATTGCTAAGGTTCTATTTATTACAGCCTTGCAGAGTTCGTTGTTGAAGGACGTTAGTCGAATGTCAAAAACACTAAGCAACAATTAAGTGATTTAATTAACCACGAAGTGGTGAAATGATTATAGTAAATCGGGACAGGAATCGTTTCTCTTCGGAAACCCTGAAAGGGTGGAATTATTATATTAAAGTCCGGGTGAACTCCAAAAAGAAAAACCACCTCATTGGTGGTTTAATTATTTCTGATAAATACTAAAATTATTCAGGCTGTTGGGGTGCTGGTGTACCAGTAGGAGATCCATTGCGTTTGAAGAGCATCACATACCCGCAAAGATTTTTCTTCTTTTGTTTGTTGACCTGTACCGGTTTCATTAAATGGAATTCGGAAAACTGCGGGATATATGAATACACGATTACATTGCCATCCACATCCCCCCATTTTTTCTGTTTGAATATCACCTGCTTTTCATTCCAGTCGTACATGCGTACTTCGTAAAGCCGGGAACTGTAATCGCCGATAAAAACGAATTGGTACCAGCTGCCCTGGGTAAGGGGTACAATAACGGGCATTTCAAATTCGCTTTCCATGCTGATAGAAGCTTCTTTCAGCAGGATATACCCGTCATTCCCGTATAAATTTTTAAGGCTGTCGGCCTGCTTGCTGATCATGTCGTTGGTGCACGACTGAACACGGATCACATCCTGCGCCATAGAAGTAAGGCTGAGCGAAAGAAGAAAAATCAGGAAGAGGTACGGCTTTTTCATAACAGGTCTTATCAAATATTGGAGTGCTGACATAAAGTTACTACGTGTTTAACCGCTTGCTTACTATTTCAAACGCTATCTTTCTGGTTTAAGTATTTTTTCTATGTTAAATACGGATATACACGGGGATCACGGAAGCCATAGGGGGGAGGAACACCTAATATAGAAAGAAAAACTGAAACCTCATAATGGGCGGCTACGATCAGGTGTTCGTATCCCGGTTATAATAGAAGGAGTTAGCCTGTCGCAGTGGTGTGAGGGTCAGATCATTAATGCAAACATGCGGGGGCAGGCTGGCACAGTAATAAATCACATCGGCCACATCATCACCGGTAAGGGGAGTGATGCCTTCGTATATCTTTTTAGCCTGAACCGGATCCCCTTTAAAACGGACCAGGGAAAACTCCGTTTCTGCTGCTCCCGGATGGATGGCGGTTACTTTGATGCAATGACGAAGCAGGTCGATCCGCATGGCTGCACTGAGGGAGTCAACGGCAGCCTTGGTGGCACAATACATGTTGCCTTTTTCATAGACTTCTTTGCCCGCGATAGAACCGAGATTGATGATATGTCCCTGTTTGCGGAGAATCATCAGCCGTGATACCGCCCGGGCCACATACATCACTCCTTTGATATTGGTGTCGATCATGGTATTCCAGTCATCCAGGGAAGCTTCTTCAAAATAATCCCTGCCCAGTGCGAGGCCTGCATTATTCAGCAGCACATCAATCGCCTTCCATTGTTCCGGTATGGTTTCAATGGAAGTAAAAACCGCCTTTTCATCCCGCACATCAAAGGGAAGGGTCAGCACCGCTACATTGTATTTGTTTTCCAGTTCTGCCGCCAGTTGATCCAGGCGTTCGGTTCTGCGACCATTAATAATCAGATCATAGCCATTAGCGGCGAATTTATAAGCAGCGGATTTGCCAAACCCGGAAGTGGCACCGGTGATGAATACAATTTTTCCCATAAATAAACGGTTGAAAATGGACACAAGTTTACGCTATAATTGGCAGCAATAACTGAATTTTTACCGGATCAGCGTTACGGTTCCCTTCTGGAAATAGGCTTTGCCGGTATAATCTTCAGCACTGACCATCCAGGCATAGACGGCCGAGCCTTGCAGTTCACCCCGTATGCGTCCGTCCCAGCCCTGTCCATTGACACGGGTGGTAAAAACCAGTTGTCCCCAGCGGTTATATATACTGAAGTAATGGATTTGTTTCATACCTACTGCGATGGGTTTAACCACATCATTCAGTCCGTCATTATTGGGCGTGAAACCAGTAGGTACAAAAACAGAAGGAACCGTTTTAAAAATCCGGACTGCCACATAAGCTGAATCGGCACAGCCGGCCTGATCGGTGACGATCAGTTTGTACCGGATATTATCAAAACTACCATCATAGTTTCCAACCGGATCGGGAATACTGGTACTGCTCAGGCTGGTACCCGGCGTCCATAAATAACCCGTACCTCCTGTGCCATTAAACTGAAGAGGTTGTCCAACTATCACACTGGTATCCCTGCCTGCAAAGGCGACAACTTTGGGGAGTATGGTTACCAGTATGGTGTCTTTTCCAGGTTTGGGACAACCTTGTGTATCGAAGGCAGAAAGGATGTATTGAGTGGTGCCGGGCGGGGAGGCCACCGGATTTAATACTAAAGGATTGTCCAGGTAATTGGGAGGTGACCAGGTAAAACTGCTGCCGTTGATGGAGGCATTCAGTTGTACGGATGCATTATAGCAAATGGTGGGATCGGGTCCGGCATTGGCCACCGGGTAGGGAACGGTAGTGACGACCACCTGATCGGTGGCGGTACAACCGCCCACGGTGGCGGTTACCGTGAAAGTGGTATTGGCACTCACCATGGCCCTTGGATTAATCAGGGTAGAGTTGTCGAGGTTCAGTGCCGGAGACCAGGTATAGGTTAGCCCGTTTGTTACGGCATTGAGCTGAATCGTGTCTCCCCGGCAGATCGTGGTATCCGGAATAGCAGTTATACTAACGGCGCTGATCACCCGAACATTGACCGAGTCGCGGTTGACGCATCCGTTTTCGTTGAGGTTCACAAAATACATTGTTGTTACCGGGGGCGTTACGGTAGGTGTGCCGGTATTTGCATTTATGATATTCGTAACCGGTGTCCAGCTGAACTGACCGGTTCCCGTTGTGGTGGCATTCAGCTGCACGGCATCATTGCGGCAGATCAGGGTGTCGCGGAAACCCATTGTGATAATGGGTTTGTCCAGTACGGGAATGGTGACCTGTGCGGTATCCCGGCATCCTTTATTACTGGTTACGATCAAGGTCACCACATTACTGGCTGGTCCGGAATAGGTCCATTGCGGGTTCTGCAGGCGGGATGTATCGGCCAGTGTACTGCCATCCCCGAAGTTCCAGCTCCAGCTGTTCACCGCTCCATACCGGGTATTGGTGGTATCCGTAAACTGGAAAGGATTGCTGAAGCAACTGCCGGTATATACAAAGCCCGGGAAGAAACCCGGGAAGACGCCCACTTTTCTGACCACTGAATCGGAACAACCCGTGCTGCGGTTAATGACAAATTTTACATTATAAACACCGGTATCAGGAAATGTAAAGCTGGGGTTATCAATATTGGCGGTGTCATTGGTCAGCGTACCTACGCCAAAATCCCAGAATACATTATTAGCCCCGGTACTGGTATGAGAGAATTGCACATTGAATCCATCACAGGTAACAAAATCAGGGAGAGGATTCGCAACGGTCAGCACACAATCTGATACCTGTACGATCAGGTCTTTCCGGTGGGTGCCGATCAGGCGGCCCTGCCGGTATACATCAATACATACACTGATCACGTATTTGCCAAAGCCCGGCGCCGTTCCGGAAATAACACCGGTCTGCCGGTTAATAGTGGCCCCGGTACCAAAGGGATTACCGGCTGTATATGGGTTAGTATATCCTACTGATCCATAGGGCGGACCCGCGGGATCATCAAAGCCGGCATTGATGGAAGCGCCACCATTAAAAGCATTACAAAGACTATAAGCCAGTGAGTCATTGGGGTCAGGATCGGTTGCAGAAAAATTCAGAGTGAATGGCGCATTCCGGCAGATAACATTCACCGGGGCAAAGAATCGGGGAGAAGAATCATCGCCGGCAGGTAAAAAATTGCTGCCCGGAATAACACATTGGTAAGTGGAGCCTGTACTGTTACCGACATTCACCATACCATTGATCCGGCAACAGGTCTGGTATGCTGCCGTATATCCATTCTGATTAACAGGAAGTTCAATGGTCATGGAATAACTGGCGTAAGTATAATTCAGACTGGGCGCTCCTTGTATACATGTGGGAAGTACAATCGGAACGGCCTGAATACCGGGAGGAATATCCTGTGTAACCAGCCAGTTGTTATTCACGGCAGTACCAATGACTTTGGACCCGTTATCATTGTTGTAAAGTCCTATTACATAAGAAGGGGCAAACTGGGCGCCGGTAGGATCATCACCCCTGAATAAGATCAGGGTGATCCGGTAAATTTTGGAATTGGGTGCCACACCGGGACCGACATAGGTATAACGCATTTCACCCCCGATAATATGAGCGGCAAGGGAGGGCAGGGCAAAACTTAGCAGGAATAAAAAAGCCAGTAAAATTCGTTTCATGAATACAGTCGTCGGTTAATGTTTCTCCGTTTCCAGCAAAAATTCATCCAGAATCCGGTTACAGGCAGCGGGCTCTTCCAGCATTCCCATATGACCGGAATGGGGGAGCAGGTGAATATACGAAATTTCCGGAAGGTGACTCTGCTCCAGACTATCATCCGGAGATACCGCCATATCCGATTTTCCGATGATAAAGAGCACAGGCACACGGGTTTGTCTGAGGACATGGGTCCGGTCCGGTCTTCCGATCATGGCTTCGTAATACGCAACCAGGGACTCCGGACTTAAACGGGAAAGTCCGGCAATTTGTTTTTCAATAAGGACTGTATTTTCTTCTTTTGTTTTAGGGGAGAACAGGTTGGGAGTGGCGGTTTTCAGAAACTCAAATGCACCATGTTCCCGGATAAAGGCAATCCCCTTGCGCCGGGTGGCTTTTTTCTCTTCCGTATCGGCATAGGAAGTGGAATGGAAAAGCCCGTAAGCGGCCAGGTGATTCCAGTATTTTTCAGCGAATGCCAGGGTTATATATCCGCCCATACTATGCCCGATCATGGTGCAGGTTTGTAAGTCTTCTGCATGCACAATTGAATGAAGGGTTTCGGCCATCCCGGCAATACTCATATCTGTTATCAAGGCCGATTCGCCGGAGCCGGGCAGGTCGGGTATGATGAGTTGATACCGGTCTTTCAAATGGTTGATCAATCCATCCCACACATTGGCTTCTTCTCCAAAACCATGGACCAGGATGACCGGACGGCCTTGTCCAAAAACATGGTAGCAGAGTTTACTGCCTTCATGGAGGATTTGTTTTTTCATTTTTTTTTATTGAAGTGCCGGGAATTTCTTTTTAAAATATTTATCACGGACTTTTAATCCAACCACCCATCCGATGAAAAGAATGCTGAGTCCTACCATTAGTTGAAAGAGCAAGTCGCCATAAAGCACATAAAACGACCTGGGTGTTTTGGTGGCCGGAATGGGTAAGCGGATCGCTGCGGCAGTGTTATAGGGTTGTGGTTCTATTACATTGCCGTTGGGATCTATAAAGCAACTGATGCCGGTATTGGCACTGCGGGCCACCCAGGTACGGGTTTCGATGGCCCGTAGCCGGGCATAGTTCATGTGTTGTTTATGTCCCGGTGTTTTTTTCCACCAACCATCATTGGTAATGATACAAATAAGATTGGCACCCTGTTTTACATATTTCCGCATAAAATCACCATAAATACTTTCATAACAGATCGAAGGGGCAATCATATACCCGTTTTTCTCTGCCAGTACTTTGCGTTCATCCTGTTTGGCATAACCGGCTGTGGTACCGCCAAACTTTTCAAACCAGCTGTCAATAAATTTCAGGAACCAGGGCAGGGTTTCCACCCCGGGTACCAGCATGGATTTATGATAATAAGCAGCAGCGCCGTTGCTGTCCAGCAAAGCCGAACCATTATAAGATTCATAGTACTGTCCTGAAAATTCTTTCGAATATTTTGTGGGAGCTGGGAACTGGCGATAGCTTTCCACGCCGGTGAACAAGGTCATTTCCGGGTGCCGCTGCAGGAAGCCCCAAAGCGGATTCAGAAAATAGTTCTCTTTTATTTTCGATTCCTCGATACCGGAGCCCATATATAAAGCGGTCTCCGGCCAAACCAATAACCGCGTCTGTTCATCAACTTTTGATTCACTGATGGCCATCAGTTTTTGTAATTGTCCTTCAAAGGATCCCGTAGCTTCTGATACTTTTTCATACGGATCAATATTGGGTTGCACTACAACGATATTGCGACCAGTGGCCGGCGTGGTTTTTACCTGCGGTACAAAAAAGGAAATAAGTATCGGAATAAATAAAGCGGCCACAGCCATCCCGAGATAGCGGTAAGACCGGCCCCCGGACCGGTTCATATTGTCTTTGAAATAATGAAAGAGCAGGAGGTTCACCAGTAATACCCAAAAGGAACCACCACTGACGCCGGTATAGCTATACCACTGTACCCATTCCGGATGAGTGGCAAAGGCATTGCCAAGCGTAAGCCAGGGCCAGCTCAGTCCCCAATCCTGCAGATGTATATATTCAAAACACATCCAGAAAGCGATCAAGGCTATATACCCCGCTTTGTCACCCAGCCATTTTTTCGCGATTTTAAAACCCAGCCAGGGCAGACACATCAGCAGACTGTTGGCCAGGAAGGCCGCTACCGCACCGGGTGCAGAGGCATTCCAGATCCACCAGGTGGTGGTTACGTTCCAGACAAACATCGTAATATAGGTATAGCCAAAAAACTTTTTGCGGCTGGTAACAACTGATTCCAGCCATAGCAGGGGAATCCAGGCCACAAATAAAAGAAAGGTGAGCGGCGATACCGGCCAGGCAGCCCATAACAGCAGTCCACTGCCCCAGGCCAGGAAGAGGTGAGTGTATCGTTTCAAGGAGGAAGTTTTGGTAAAAGTAGTGGCTGATGGTGATAACACCAAGCTGTTGGTGATAACACCATGGTGTTGGTGAGAACACCAACACCAGCACCAGCAGCATCAGCTACCAGTACGAAACCTCGAACCTCCAACTTCCAACCTCGAACCTCGAACCTCGAACCTCGAACCTCGAACCTCCAACCCCGATGCATCTCTTCTTGATTTCCACAAAACTATTTCTTTATGGAAACCCGGCTATCCGCTCATCTATTTGGAAAAGTGTAAACCATGAAATCAAACAACATTCTGCAGTCAGAGCTGATAGACATCATCTTTGACGGTCGTAACAAGGATTACGGCGCTTATGAGTTACGAAACAATTATACCAAACGAATCCGGAATGCGATGCTGATAACCGGTGTGGTAGTGCTTGGATTAATCGGTGGTTCGGTGATGGCCAATTCTTCCAGGGGGCATCTGGCAACAAGGGATTCCAATGAGGGGGTAATCCTCACCGAGATTACTGAAAAGAAAGTTGAGCCGCCAATGCCTGAACCTGAGCCTCCTAAAGTGGAAGCTCCACAGGTGAAAACAGAAATTTTTACGGCACCAAAAATACTGGACGATGATAAAGTGATTAATCCGCCTCCGGCCATGGAAGACCTGGATAGTGCCCGGATCGATGTAGTGAAGAGAGAAGGGGTGCCTGATCCTGGCTTAACAGAAGTTAAACCACCTGTGGACAACAAAGGTATTCTGGAAGTGAAGCATACGGTTGAAGAAGGCCCCCGTGTAACGGTTGACCTGGATGCTAAATTCAACGGTAACTGGAGACAGTACCTGGAAAGACACCTCGTACCCGATGTGCCGGTAAACAACGGGGCCGCTCCGGGCCGGTATTCAGTAGAAGTGAAATTCGTAGTGGATGTGGAAGGGCATGTCAGTGATATTGTGGCATTGACCAAACATGGCTATGGTATGGAAGATGAAGCGATCCGCGTGATCCGCAAATCCGCCAAATGGGAACCGGCTGTATTTGAAGGCCGGATGGTGAAAGCGTATCGGAGACAGATGATTACGTTTGTGGTGGAAGGAGAAGAATGAACCAGTTCGTAGTTAGCAGTTAGAAGTTAGTAGTCGCTGTCTGCACCGGCCCTGGAGTATCTGGCTGGTGCGGACAGTGATTTTCGTCATATCAGCTGGAATTAACGAAAAATATAGGAAAGGCCTGTTATCTTTAGGTTCAGTTATTTTTACCATTAACCCCACATCATGAAAAGTTATGTTACCCCGCTGATCATCGCGTTGTCGATTATCACGGGTGTTTTTGTTTTAGGCAATGCCTATAAGTACAAGTTTAAAACACAGGAAACCATCAGCGTGACCGGACTGGCGGAAACCAATTTTGTCAGCGATCAGATCGTCTGGACCGGCAATTACAGCCGCAAGACGATGGATCTTAAATCCGCTTATTCACAACTGAAGGAAGATGAAAGCAAGATCAGGTCTTACCTGAAAGGGAAGGGCGTGACCGATGCAGAAATGGTGTTCTCTGCCATTTCAATTGATAAAGAGTTTTCCAGCCGCTATGATGAAAATGGCCGGATTACCGGCAGTGAATTTACCGGATACAACCTGAAACAGAATGTAACAGTGGATTCAAAGGATATTGAGAAAGTGGAAAAGATCTCCCGCGAAGTAACCGAACTGATCGAGAGCGGGATTGAATTTAATTCTTCCTCCCCCTCGTATTACTATACCAAATTATCCGAACTGAAGATCGACCTGCTGGCCAAAGCCAGTGCGGATGCCAAACAACGGGCGGAGACCATTGCCAAAAATTCCGGTAGCGGATTAGGAGCGATCAAGAAAGCCAATATGGGCGTGTTCCAGATAACGGGACAGAACAGTGATGAGGATTATAGTTACGGAGGAGCCTTCAATACCAGCTCAAAAAATAAGACGGCGTCGATTACGATTAAGATCGAGTATGCCGTTGACTAATTGTTTAGAAGTTTAGACGTTTGTTCTTTAGCGGAAGTTCAGTATTTAATGCAAGCTTTTATAAAAAAAGGGGCCGTTATATCGGACCCTTTTTTTTATTGTTGTTTCAATGTCAGCGACGACTGTAGTTAGGCGCTTCTTTGGTGATATCAATGTCGTGTGCATGACTTTCATGCATACCGGCATTGGTGATTTTGACAAAGGTGGCGCCCTGCAGGTCATTGATGTTTTTAGCTCCACAATAACCCATTCCGGCACGTAGTCCACCCGTGTACTGATACACTACTTCCCGTAATAATCCTTTGTAAGCCACCCGGCCTTCGATTCCTTCAGGTACATATTTCTTTATATCCGCTTCGGGATCCTGGAAATAGCGGTCACTGCTGCCCGTGGCCATGGCCCCGAGTGAACCCATACCTCGGTATTCTTTGAATTTACGTCCTTCGTAGATGATGGTTTCACCCGGACTTTCTTCTGTACCGGCAAAGATGCTGCCCATCATAACGCAGTTGGCGCCGGCGGCCAGGGCTTTCACCATATCACCGGTATAACGGATACCGCCATCGGCGATCAGTGGAATATTCTTTGGTTTCAATACAGAGGCGGCTTCCATGATGGCGGTCAGCTGCGGCACACCGGCACCGGCCACAATGCGGGTGGTGCAAATGGAGCCTGGGCCTATTCCCACTTTCACGGCATCGGCACCGGCCTCTGCCAGGGCTTTGGCACCAGCGGCGGTTCCAACATTACCGGCAATCACATTCATGTTTTTAAAATTCTTCTTCACACTCTTCAGTGCATCAATCACCCCTTTGCTATGTCCATGCGCACTGTCCAGGGCAATCACATCCACTCCAACGGTTTGTAAGGCAGCTACGCGATCGAGCATGTCTTTGGTGATGCCCACACCCGCACCTACGATTAAACGTCCGAAGCCATCTTTTACGGCATTGGGATGACTCTTCAGTTTTAATATATCACTATAGGTAAAGAGACCGGTGAGTTTACCTTGCTTATTGATAATAGGTAATTTCTCCACTTTGGTCATTTTGAATAACTGTTCTGCTTTTTTAAGGTCGGTGCCTTCCGGAGCGGTGTAAAGATTTTCTTTGGTCATCACTTCACTGACTTTGCGTTTGGGATCATCTTCAAAACGCAGGTCACGGTTGGTAAGGATACCCACCAGTTTACCACTTTTATCAATAATGGGAATTCCCCCGATCTTGTTTTCCCGCATCAGCCGGAGCGCATCACCAATGGTGGCATCGGCGTGGAGGGTGACCGGGTCGATGATCAGTCCGCTTTCACTTCTTTTTACTTTACGTACCTGCTCGGCCTGTTTGTCGATGGCCATGTTTTTGTGCAGGATGCCGAGACCGCCTTCGCGGGCCAGGGCCGTAGCGAGGGCTGCTTCGGTAACGGTGTCCATCGCGGCAGAGAGCAGGGGCACATTGAGGGTAATGTTTTTGGTCAGCCGGCTCTTGATTTCCACATCACGGGGCAATACCTGGCTGTAGCCGGGCATCAGCAGTACATCATCGAAGGTCAGACCTTCACCAAAAAATTTTGCGTAATTAGGTTTGGAGGGGGATTTTCTTGTTGCCATGTGCAAAGATAGCGCAAGCAAAAAAATCACCCAAATGAAAATTTTTAGCGGATCAGGGTCACGGTTCCCTTCCGGAAAACGTCCTTGCCGGTATCCCGGTGCTTATAACTCAGCATCCAGACAAATACACCGGGGTTCTGAAGGACACCCCCGAAACGCCCATCCCATTTTTCCTGCCAGTTGCGGGACTGGAAGACCAGTTGTCCCCAGCGATTGTACACCCGGAAATCATAATTTTCGGCCTTGAATGCGGTATGCGGATGGAAAAAATCATTCAGTCCGTCATTGTTAGGCGTAAAGGCTGAGGGCACATCGATGAGGCAAAAATCCAGCACACGGACCACTTTCCGGGCACTGTCAACACAACCAATAATATTGTTATAAGCCAGCAATTTCACGGTATAAAAAGCATCCACATTCCGGGCGGGAAAAAGATAGGGAGGAGGGTCTTTGAGTGTACTGCTGCCGGTGACATCATATTTCCATTCCCAGGAAGTAACAATGCCGGTACTGGTATTGACCACTTCGAGCGGATCTTCCGGGCAAATAATATCCGGCATGGTAAAGGAAGCTCTTACTTCATTATTCAGTACCAGTTGAAGTGCAGCGGTATCCGCACAAGTGCCATTGCTGACAATCAACTGAATATCATTCGTACTCGTGGCCGGAAAAATAATAGTGTGCAATGGGGTATTGGCGCGGATATTATTATTAAAGGTCCAGTTCCAGCTGTTTACATTATTTGCCCCGTTGTGGTTGAACGTATACGTATTCTGCAAACAACTGAGCACGGTGGTGTAGGTGAACCCTGCATTGACTGTATCGGCCGCCACAAAGGAACGGGTATGCTCCGGCATTTCCTGGCCGCATTCATCCAGTATTACAGAACCATCATTTCCGGCTTTGAGGGTAAGCTGGTAGGTACCGCCCACATGAATCGGGGTGGTGAACTTTACAATCGCGTAATCTGATTTTCCATTGACACAATTACCATAGGCAGTGGCCACGGTGAGCGGAGCCGGCCCCGTAACGGTGAAGTCACTGCCATCCGGACTGATCGTATTACAGGCGACTTTTTTTGGAAAATAAACGATAACGGAATCGGTGGCACAACCTGCTTTTCCGACGCTATCTGCAAAAATGGGTTGCGGGATGGCGTAAAGAAAAGGCACTTGTTCATCAACTGGAATATTACGGCCGCAGATATCCAATAAGGTATTATTATCCGTTCCGTTTTTAATGACCAGCTGGTAGTTATTGTTGGTCATCGGTGCGGAGAGGGTCAACACGATCTCATCAAAATCAAAACCAAAAGCACAGGAATCCGGTGTGGCTGAAATTACTGTAGCTACGGCAGGGATTATACTGAATTCCGACCCGGTGATGGTATTACTGTTACAACGTACTTTTTTATTGAGTTTAACGGTGATTTTAGTGCCATCGCAATCAGCCTTTGCACTCAGCAAGTGAGGCTCAGTTGGGTCAGTAATAACCGCCGTTCCTCCGCTAAAAGCTAAGTTATAGCCACTTTGTGTGTCTGTAAAATGGCTTACCATCAGAATATATTCATGTCCTACGATCAGGGTTGGCATTTTGGCGAAAGTGGGGGCATTGTCTGGAGGGGAGGAGGCGCATTGAATACCATTGAAACCCGTTGCAGAAGCGCCGGTAGGCCCATAAGTTCCAGCCCAGTTTCCAGTGACAATGGTTGTATTGTCTGTAAATATCTGGTCCGGATTTTTTCCGGTGATATCATAAAGTTGCCAGTCATAGTCTTCATTGGCCGCCAGCGGTGTAATAGTAAATCCAAGCGTGCCTGCCACAAAACAGGTAAAGCGATAGTAAAAAGGATTTTTATTTTCATAATCAGCTCCGCCTGCAGCAGCACCGGGGCAACCGGGAACAAACACATCAGTTGTATTACAGATGGGCACATTATTTTGGCGAAAAACAGTAGTACCACATACCGGGAAGGCCGTGGAGGGTGTTTGTCCGAGATTGGAACAAACCTGTGCCTTCATAGTGTTGCAAGCACACAAAAAAATAAGGGTGAATACTATGTATTGCTTATACGTAAAGTTCATTCGTTGGTACTTGGTGAATAGAGACAACAGTAACGGGCAAAACGTTGCCCGTTCAGGCCAGCCGGTACTGCTTTCCTGGCAAAGATAGTACCACGGATTGTAATTCTAAGTTCAACAGGGCCCCGGCCACCCCGCTGCTGCTGAGTCCGCTCAGGTAGTTGAGTTCATCAATGGGCAGGGTTTCTTTTTCTTTTAGTAAATCCACGATGATCCGCTCTTCCGGGCTTAGTTCAATAAACAGCTCCCGCTGGCTGGCACGACCAGGTTTTTGGGTTTTTTCCTCCCAACCCATCAGTTCGATCAGTTGGGCAGGTTCAGTGAGCAAAGCGGCTTTGTTGGAACGAATCAGGTTGTTGCACCCCGCACTTTTATGATCCGTGACCTTACCAGGAAGGGCAAATACATCCCGGTTGTAATTATTGGCCAGTTCGGCGGTGATTATACTGCCTCCCTTTTCTCCGGTTTCTATTACAATTGTTGCGTCGGTCATACCCGCCACGATCCGGTTGCGGCTGGGGAAATTATGCTTATCAGGCTTTGTACCGCAACGGAATTCACTGAGCAGTCCTCCACCCGTCCGGCACATTTCTTTGGCCATTCCATTATGAGCGGGTGGATAAACCTGGTCAAGTCCATGGGCCAGTACTCCAATCGTTGGTATTTCATTTTTCAGGGAGGATTTATGGGCAATGGCATCAATGCCATAGGCCAGTCCGCTGACGATCGTAACCTTAGCTGCAGCCAGTGCCTCCACTATTTTCTCTGTTTGCTGACGGCCATATTCCGTATTACTCCGGGTGCCGATGATGGCTGCCATCCGGGAGGCGTTCAGATCGGGTTCACCTTTCATAAACAGCAGGGTAGGGGAATCATAACAATTCAGCAACCGTTTGGGATAGGCAGGATCGGTAAGGAAAACTGCAGTAATATGGTGCTTTTCCATAAAGCGGATCTCTTCTTCGGCAAGGGAGAAATCGCGGAAACGGGCAATGGCATCGGCCCGTACGGGCCCAATGCCCTCAATTTTTTCCAGGAAGGAACGCTTGGCGTGAAAAATTTCCTCCGCTTCACAATGCTGCAATAAGATTTTCGCCTGCACGGTGCCGATATTCGGCACCATGGTCAGCGCGAGCTGGTAAATAAGGTCTGAACGCATAGGTATAAGGTCAGACCCAAATATAGGGGGACAAACCCAAAAATTATTTACCGATCACCTTTAGCTCGGTTCTTCGGTTAATTGCCCGTCCGGCTTC